>Ga0115007_10001143_pt1 | contig 17217 bp, 10 predicted proteins | sample ArcOceMetagenome_2_FD_87166 | JGI IMG/M metagenome (GOLD analysis project Ga0115007, IMG submission 87166) | Marine eukaryotic phytoplankton communities from Arctic Ocean - Arctic Ocean ARC135M Metagenome | ecosystem: Environmental > Aquatic > Marine > Oceanic | place: Arctic Ocean | collected... | reverse complement strand
GTCTTGAGCGACTTGCAGGAAAGTATAGGTTCATCAAATAACATTACTACTGACCCCGTTTTTTCTTCTCGCCTCTTAAAACATTGAGTCTAGAATGATTATTTATTACGCCAAATTAACGGCTTTAGTATTACGATGAAATAAGTTTATTCATGATAACGTCTTTTATCCAAGCCTCAAAAATCTGCACTCTAAGTGGCTGATTTTCTTCTCGGTCTGCAAGCAAATAATAACTATGCGATTCAGGAATAGTTTGGTTAAATAATTTGACCAACCGACCTTCGCGTAAATCTTCTTTTACTTCAAAGTGATTACACAACGCTATGCCATAACCTTGGCGCGCAGCAACCAGCGAAATAGCGGTATTAAAAAAATGCATTGGACTTACATTATCCGGCTCTGAAATCTGCATAGCATCAAACCAACGATCCCAACTATTTTGCCCGTCATGAATTAAAGGAAATCGTGTGAGGTGGTCAGGTCGCAGAACCACAGCTTCGCCATGTATTAATCGTGGGCTGCAAACAGGAAAAATATCTGGCTTCCATAACTCTTCTACCCTTCGCTCATTCGCTTGAGGCATGCCATAGCAAATCGCTATATCGATCTCTCGAGGAATATCGCGCTGTTGCGGTTTAACCTCAACGGTGTAAATAGCGATTTGTGGATACTGCGCTTGGAAATCACAAATATGCCTCGCTATCCAACTAATACCCGCTGTTTGCGTACAAGCGATAGTCAAACTCCCAGACATACTTCCTGGATCAAGATGCTGGGCACCCTCTAGAATTTTCTCAAAACCCTCACCAACTGCAGTAAGAAGCCGCTGGCCAGCGTCAGTTAGATGCAAACGACTATTGGCACGAATAAATAACTTGACCCCCAACTGCGCCTCTAGCGCCCTCACCTGATGGCTAATCGCACCATGCGTAACGCCTAACTCTTCGCCTGCACGACCAAGATGAAGGTGTCGGCCTGCGCATTCAAATGCTCTGAGTCCAGATAAAGGTAATGTACGTTTATTTAGCAAAATCAGTATTCCTGTGAGCATTTTTCACCAATAATACAAATTTTTATCCATTGCCGCGAGTTTTTTTTGTATTTATCATGTATTTTTGTTTTTAAAGTCTAAAAGTTAGAGTTAGCATGAAGATTACTGACACCTCTTTATTAAAAAATAAAGCCTATATAGATGGTCAATGGACCAACTCTGACAACGGAGAAACGTTTGCTGTCTATAATCCAGCCAATGGTGAAGTCATTGCTGATGTTGCTAAATGCAGTACAAACGAGACTCGCCGTGCAGTAGAGGCCGCCGAGAAAGCTCAAGTAGCTTGGCGCAATAAATCGGCCAAGGAAAGAGCAACACTTCTTCATAAATGGTTCACCTTAATGATGGAGAACCAAGAAGATCTCGCGCAAATCCTGACTGCTGAACAAGGCAAGCCATTAGCTGAGGCACGTGGCGAAATTGCTTATGGCGCCAGCTATATTCAATGGTTTTCGGAAGAAGCGAAGCGAGTTTACGGCGATACGATACCCGGGCCCTCTAGTGACAAACGCTTAATATGCATTAAACAGCCTGTAGGTGTAGTCGCCTGTATTACGCCTTGGAACTTCCCTAATGCAATGCTGACTCGAAAAATAGCGCCCGCCTTAGCAGCGGGCTGTACCGTGGTTTGCAAACCAGCTAATAACACACCTTTGTCAGCACTAGCTTTCACTGAGCTAGCAGAGCGAGCAGGCATTCCGGCCGGTGTCATTAATGTAGTAGCAGGTAGCACCCATGAAATCGGTGCTGAATTAACATCAAACGCAACAGTTAGAAAATTAACCTTTACCGGCTCGACGCCCGTCGGTAAACAGCTGATGGCTGAATGCGCTCAAACCGTAAAGAGAACCTCAATGGAGCTCGGCGGCAATGCTCCTTTTATTGTTTTCGATGATGCTGACTTAGACGCGGCTATTGATGGAGCAATGGCCAGTAAATTTAGAAACGCTGGGCAAACGTGTGTGTGCAGCAATCGGCTATTAGTACAATCGAGTATCTACGATGCATTCATAGAAAAGCTCACCACTAAAGTAGCTGCATTGAACGTCGGCAACGGCGCTGAAGACGGTGTCAATATTGGTCCACTGATCGACGAAAACGCGGCCAATAATATAATGAGTTTTATCGACGATGCAACATCTAAAGACGCTACAGTCGAACTCGGCGGCAATCGATCGACGCTTGGCTCTTGCTTTGTAGAGCCGACCATACTCAGTAATGTGACTGAGGATATGAAAGTATTTAAAGAAGAAATTTTTGGCCCCATTGCACCCGTATTTAAATTCGACAACGAACAACAAGCCATAGAAATTGCCAACAATACTGAATTTGGCTTAGCTTGTTATTTTTATACGCGGGATATTGGTCGAGTCTGGCGAGTAGCCGAAGCACTCGAATACGGTATCGTTGGCATAAACGAAGGAATCGTTTCAAATGAAATGGCTCCTTTTGGTGGTGTAAAAGAATCCGGCCAAGGGCGTGAAGGTTCAAAGTATGGCTTAGATGATTATCTAGAAATAAAATATATGTGCTTGGGAGGAATTGATAAATGAGTATACAGCAGGCAACACTAAAAAATGTGAACCAGGCAACCAATGCCGATTGGCAAAAGCGTAAAGAAGCAGCCTTCGCTCGAGGTTTATCGAATGTTGCGCCAGTTTATATAGATCGTGCGCTCGGCTCAGAAATTTGGGATATAGAAGGTAATCGCTATATCGATTTTGCTACGGGCATTGCCGTGTGCAACACCGGACACAGCCATCCTCGAATTGTAGCTGCAGTCAAGGAGCAGGTCGATCGCTTTAGTCATACATGCTTAATGGTCAGCCCTTATGAAAGCGCAGTTATTCTGGCTGAGAAACTCAACCAGTTGGCGCCGGGTGATACACCTAAAAAGACACTCATGGTTACCACTGGTGCCGAGGCAGTAGAAAACTGCATTAAGATCGCGCGCGCCCATACTCGCAGACGTGGCGTTATTGCCTTTAATGGTGGTTACCATGGCCGCACCATGATGACGATGAGTCTCACTGGGAAAATCACACCTTACAAAAACCTTTTTGGTCCATTCCCAAGTGAGGTTTTTCATGCACCATTTCCGATTCCTTCTCATGGTATATCTATAGAAGAGGCGCTAAAAGGTTTAGATAACTTATTCAAAGTTGATATTGCGCCTTCTGATATTGCAGCGTTTATCATTGAGCCTGTTCAAGGCGAAGGCGGTTTCTACCCAGTGCCCGATGCATTTCTTCAGGCGCTTCGCAAACTGGCGGATAAGCACGGTATTTTGCTTATTTGTGATGAAATTCAAAGCGGCTTTGGTCGAACAGGAAAATTCTTTGCTAGCGAATATGCCGGCATAGAACCTGATCTTATTAGTGTTGCAAAAGGAATAGCTGGCGGCTTACCGTTGGCCGGCGTCATCGGTAAAGCGGACATTATGGACGCGCCTTTACCAGGCGGCTTAGGCGGCACGTATGCAGGCTCCCCAGTTTCCTGCGCAGCTGCACTCGCAGTACTTGATATTATCGAAGATGAAGACTTAGTTCAGCAAGCTAATCGTATAGGCAAGTACTTTGCCAAGCGATTGGGCGAGTTACAGCGCAAATATTCTAACGTTATTGGTGAGCTTCGAGTTGAACGCGGAGCGATGATTGCGATAGAGTTAGTCCATGAGGGTGACATATCTCAATCTAATGCAGACTTAACGCGTGCATTAGTTGCGGAAGCACACCGTCGTGGTTTAATACTGCTATCCTGTGGATTTAATGGCAACGTGATTCGCTGCCTGCCGGCGTTAACAATTACTGATTCGATGATTGATGAAGGTATAGCCATTTTATCAGATTGCTTTCAAGTATTAACGAGCAATCATTAAACGATAACAAAAAAATCTCTGTAATATTTGGTTCAGTCATTTTAATTAAGGCTTTATTAATCTGACTTTTTCAATGCAGGCATACAGTGTATGCATAATAAAAATGATGTTTAAAAATTGAGTGATACGAATAAGCTACCGCATTTACCTCGCTGCAAACCTCACTGGTTTATTAACAAGGGAAGATAATGACTGATTCTACTAACAATATAAATAAATTAGCGTTTCCTAAAGCTGCTCCTGACAGCATGTTGGCTAGACTATTACTTGCTTTTTTAGCCACTGCTGGGCTTTTTTATGTCAACATTATGCCGGCTTTAGTCGATGGTTTAGTGCAAGGCTTGGGCTTTACTAATAAAGAAGCAGGTTTAGTCGGATCTTCAAACATTTACGGTGCTGCGGTCGGTGCGCTTTCGATCGTATTTTTAATTAGTCGAATTAATTGGCGTATTGCAGCATGGATATTTCTTAGCTTATTAATAATTATCGACACGATATCTATTTTTATTGACAGTGCGGAGGCACTGACAGCGTTACGCTTCTTGCACGGCTTTATCGGCGGCATGCTAGTTGGTACTGGATTTTCTGTTATTGCACGCACCAGCAATCCTGATAGAACATTTGGCATGCTGCTTGGCGTGCAGTTTGGACTCGGTGGGTTAGGTATCATGGTAATACCACCGCTAGTTCCTCATTTTGGCACATCGATTCTATTTATTACTTTAATTGGCTTTTCAATTATCACAGCCTTAATGCTGCCGTTTATCGCTGATTACCCAATTAATAAAAGCCCCACGGACAATACTGACACTCAACCATCGACGATTAAGCTTCAACCATTAATGCTGACGCTGCTCGCCCTATTCTTTTTTCAGGCCGCCAATATGGCCGTTTTTGCTTATATTATTGGTCTTGGTAAGTCCTTTGGCTTGGATGCTACTTTTATCACACCCGTACTGGGAGCAGCTTCTTGGGTAGGTGTGATCGGGGCAATAATGGTTGTGGTTTTTTCAACACGCTTCGGACGCTTTCTTCCAGTGCTCGCTGGCATGATACTCACCTTAGTGGCCACAGGTTTATTACATTACAGCGGTTCACATCTGGCATTTATTATTGCTAATTGTACTGTTGGTATTACATGGGCCTTTATCATTGCATATATTCTTGGAATGAGTGCTGAGTTCGACAAAGCCGGTCGTATGGCCGCTCTCGGTGGTTTCGCTTCGAAGATGGGTCTCGCTTCAGGACCCTTCGTTGCCGCATTAATCGTTGGAGATAATAATTACACCTTACTGATTAATGTCGCACTAATTTTTATGGTGATTAGCATGTTCGCAGCAATTATCCCTGCACGTTTTCTTGATCGCATGTCTAGCTAAAACATTGAATACCGATTGCCGGTCTTCTTTGCTCTTAGTGAAATCATGTGGTTTAGGTTGAGTATTATGAATAAACATAAAAAATTTAAACTCATAAGTTTATCTTTCGCATTAGCAATTGCTTGTTCAGCCAAAGCCGATCCGATATTTTTTGATGACTTTAATGACGGCTTTAGCGGTTGGACGACTAGCGGCAATGTAGCCATCGGCAGCAACCGTGCGTTAGTGCCTAATTCTGTGCGACTTCGCAGAGGAGGCGTCTTATCGCGCTCATTCTCAACGGTAGGATGGCAAGACGTCGAGATCGGTTTTTTTGTGGGGGCTCGAAGCCTTGAAAGTACAGACCGTTGTATCGTTGAAATCTCTTCCGACAGCGGAACCATTTGGACTGAGGCTAAATCACTAAGCGATGGTGAAGACGGTGCGCAGATGCACTGGAGTCTTTTACGTTCACCTGCTTATGATAATAATCCAGACCTACGTATTCGCTATCGAACTTCAGTCAATAGCTTCTCTAACGATGAGTGCTATGCCGAAGATGTGAGCTTGTCTGGCTTTCAACTCGATAGCCAATCATGCCAAGTTACTCCACCTGCGAACGATCTTTTTTCAGAGTACGTTACCAACTTTGATCCTATCATTGGTAATGGTGAAACAAATCGTAGCGTCTTAACTGCGTCAACTTTAAATAATGGATCAACTCCGTCTTCACCTGTTATTACTGGTAACGGGTTTGCGATTCCGTTGAATGCTGCGGCCCCGCTGCATGAATTTGAAGGTCGATTAGAACTATTTAATGAATCCACGGACGGCTCTTTTTTCGAACGCGAAGATGATTATGGGTATACCGACAGCTCCGATGATTCACGCAAACACTTACCAGAATTTGAATTTGAGTTTGTCCAGTCGGGCACTCACTTAATACCCGTGCAGCGTGGCATTATTGTTACCGACCATCCGAATTGGGAATTCATTATCGAACCTGGTCGTGTCTGGTCTGAAGTCAGTGATATGGGAAAAACTCGCGCAGCTATTCCTTTTTCTTTGCAACAGCGCAATGCCAACTGCATGCATAATGGTTTAATGACTTTCCTGTTTGATGATAACAGTGCGTCTAAAGTTTTTTATCAAATCACTAGTGAGACCTGCGCGTATTTCCAATTCGACATGTGGGGCCTGTTAGAAGCAGACTATACCGCCCAGCCAATAATGGATGCATTGCCGATTGCATCAACCCATCAGCAGCACGTGGCTGGACGTATGCCACAAAAATCGATTACCGCGCTGGCGATTGACTACCTTGGCGTAAACCCTAACGAATTTGCTAATGCATCAGAGGTGTCGCCACTAGACCTATCGATATATGGCGTGATTGTTGATGGCACTCATTACGTTGGTGGTTGCGAAACTCGATATGGAACTCATCCGTATTGCGATGCTTTACGCGTGCCGTCTTATTCGACCTCTAAGACGGCATTAGCATCAGTGGGAGCAATGCGTTTAGAGAAATTACATGGCGATTTCTTCTCACAAATTATTGCCGATTGGGTGCCTGAAGCTACCACTAATCAACAAAGTAATTTATCTGATGTCACTGTCAATAACGCGCTTGATATGGCTACCGGTAATTATTCTTCGTCAGGTTACTTTGATGATGAAGTGGATGTCGATGTAAATGATTTCTTTTTGCCTGAAACCCATGCCGAAAAAATCCATTTTTCTACCAACCAATATCCACGACAGTCAAGCCCTGGCACTCGTATGATCTACCATACCAGTGATACATTTTTAGTTATGGCTGCTCAGCAAAGTTACCATCGTAACAAAGTTGGTTTTTGTGGTGATGTATTTGATGACATTGTCGTCGATGACATTTGGAGACCGTTAGGTCTCGACGCTGGCAGTCTGACGACCCGAAGAACTTATGATCCAGTGCAGCAGCCTGTCGGCGGTCTCGGTGCAAGTTTTGTTCGCGATGACGTCGCAAAAATCGGAAAATTTCTAGGTGTTGATCATGGACGCATTAATAATACGCAAGTACTTGAACCTGAGCAACTGGCAGCAAGTAAGTTTGCTACTGGAGCAGATCCAGGCTTAGCATGGATATCAACTGGCCGATATAACAATGCATTCTGGGGCTTGAATAAAGGATCAACCGCTGGCTGTAGTGGTTTATTTGTTCCTTTCATGTCTGGGTTTGGTGGCATCACTATTGCGATGGCGCCCAGCGGCGTCGTTTATTACTATTTCAGTGACGGCTATGGATTCACTTGGGACAGAGCGTTTTCCGAAGCAGAAGACATTCGCAGTAGTTGCATTTCAGGTAGACCTCAGTCACCGACAAATCTTATTATCGCCGAAGAGACGCCTGAAGCGCTGACACTAAAATGGACACCCGATTCTGCGGCCATTAACGTAATACGTTTTCGCGTTTACCGTAATGATCAGCTCATTGCTGTCACCAGCGGTAATGAATGGACTGATCGTGAAGTAGATCTCGGTGAGAGTCACGATTATTTCGTCGAAGCCATTGATGTGATCGACTTAACTTCAGCGACGGGTGTAACTTTGAGTTATCAGCCAGCCACAGAATCAGTCACGGTACCAGCATTGCCGATAGCCGGCGTAATATTCACTGGTATAGCGCTATCAATTATTGCACTTCGTCGCCGCGGTTAAATTCATCGGCATCAAACAATAATGAATCGTTAGTTTTTTTCCTGTACTGACAAAATAACAATACAAACTAAACTTAGGAGCCACAATGAGTTTACCCCAAAAGATCTTCGCAATCAGTCCTATTACTGCTACGAGTATCTGGTTTGCTGTTAGTATTTATCAGCCAGTTTATGCTCAAAATTCTAGCTATAAAATCCTCGCATCGTCAATTCAAGAAGTAACGGTCACGGTACAACGTCGTGAACAAAACATTCTCGATGTGCCTTATAATATTACCGCCGTATCTGGCGATGAGATCGCAGCAGCTTTTACCCGAGACAGTGCCGAACTTCTCCGATCGATTCCGGGCGTGAGTCAAATTGATCAAGGGCCGCGTAATGCTGCTCAGTTCAGCAGCATTCGTATTCGTGGACTTAACGTAGACAGTTCAGCCAACTCAGATTATGCGGTTGCCTCGGTCGCCACCGTATCGACCTATGTCAATGAAACTCCAGTTTATGCCAACCTCGCACTCATTGACCTTGATCGCGTTGAGATACTTCGCGGACCGCAAGCAACCTTGTATGGATCTGGCGCCCTCGGTGGAACCATCAAATACTTTCTCAATGAACCGGTACTCGGTGAAGTCGAAGGTTCACTCGGCACATCACTCTCAAGCGTCAACGGATCAGACGGCTCTTTACGCGACCGAATTGGCTATGCCACAACAGGGGTCGCTAACTTTCCTTTGAGTGATACCGTCGCTGTGCGTGCTAACGTCTACTGGCAGGACTATCCGGGGATTACCGATTACACCAACCTTTATCAGCTCGATAATAATGGTGTACCCGTCCAAACTGGCGGGCTTTATGATACAGGTGCCAGTTCAACGGCGTTTACTAAAAAAGCAGATGCCGATACCTACCAAAGCCTATATGGACGCATCGCACTATCATGGCTACCGAGTAACGATTTCGAATTGCTGGCAACGTATATTTATCAGGATGACGAAGTTGGTGGTCGACGCGCGCAGTCTGAAGGCCTCAATGGTTTCGGCGAAGCCTATGCTGACTATGAACAAGGCTCCATGATTCTCGAACCTTCAGAGCGCACATTCGATATGTTTTCTATTGAAGCCACTATCGATTTAGGCTTCGCAACATTAACATCCGCATCGTCTTACTACGATAACAACGGATCAAATAAAACAGACAACACTGGCTTTTATGCTAATAACTTTGCAGATCTTTACCTCAACTACCCACGACCACTATATACCGCTGAGCGGACATTTTTAGACAAGGCATTTGTTCAAGAGATACGCCTAGTCGGTGATATCGGCGAACAGTTTGATTATGTTATTGGTGGATTTCACCGAGACAACGACCAGGGTTTCACGCAAGTTAGCGACTTAATGGGATATGCAAATTGGTATGCTTTTCCTGCCGGCGTTAATACCGATAATGTTTTTACGTATCAACGTAATGAAAATTATATCGAGGATGCAGGTTTTGGTGAACTCACTTGGCATGCTAATGAGAGGCTTCATATGACATTCGGAGCGCGTTATTTTGAAGTAGACTCGGAGGTTAAAACGTTTGCCCGAGTCTCTGCTTATACTGACTTTGCCAATCCAACAAGCACGCTATCTTCAGTTTCCGAAAACGATCTGTTATTAAAAGGTAATGTTGCTTTCGAATTTGCCGATGACGACTTGCTGTACCTGACTGTATCTGAAGGCTTTCGCCGTGGTGGTAACAATGCCGTATCGACAGATGGCGCGCTAGCTAACGATCTGGGATGGGTCGTTTATAATTCAGACACAGTGTTAAACCATGAAATTGGTGTTAAAGGTATCGTAAATGCTATTCGCTACGACTTGAGTGTTTTTTATATTGAATGGAACGACCCACAATTCAATACTTCAACTCCCGTCAATACAGGCTCTTTTTTCAGTGTCGTTAATGGTGATCAGGCAGAAACAAAAGGCGTTGAACTCCAATTAAGTGGCACAATTAATGATAGGTTATCTTACGCTTTTGGCTACGCCTATGTTAATGCAAAACTGTCAGCTGATCTACTGACGCCTATTGATACGCAAATAGCTATAAACGGGGCGTCGCTGCCAGGTGTGCCCGAACATGCCATAAACCTTGCGCTTGATCATTTTCAATCGCTCTCTCCAAGCCTTGACCTTGCTCTTCGATTAGATGGTTTCTACCAATCTGAAACACAGAACATTATTGACGAAGGTATGCTGCAGTCAGTTGAATTTTCTGGCTTCGATATCTGGGGTGCAAGCGCATCACTATTATGTCGAAACTGGACAGGATCATTATTTATTAAAAATATATTTAACGAAGCTGGCGTCACGGGCTCATTTACCCCCGAAGCTTTCGGTCCTCAATCGAGCGCTGAATTTTATGGCAGTAACAGTCGTGCATTCATAACATTGCCACGGACTATCGGACTTGCAATCAACTACCAATTCTAATGCTATAGCAGGTATTAAATTGAATAGAGCACTTTTTATGAAAAGTACTAAATCCACTATTTGCATGCTCGCTGCAGCGACCTTCATCATTAACACAGCAGTAGCCAGCGAATCGTTATTTTCCGATGATTTTCAAGACGGTAATGCCGATGGTTGGAAAGCCGGTGGCGATGGCGATATTAGCCTCACAACTTATCGAGATAATGTTTCGTTACGGATGACGAAGAAAGCGCTAGCAGCGACAGGTGTCAAAATACCCGGCCCTGGGCGCATCAGTATCGGCGCCTCATTCGCGGCCGACGATCTCGAAAAAAAAGACGCCTGCTTATTAGAAGCCACCCTCGACGGGGGTAAAACATGGCTCGAAGTACTGCGTGTTGCCGATGGCCAAGATGACAGTATGACTTTGCATACCAATGCAATTACTCGCACGATCGATAGCTCTATCGACAGCGCATTTATAAGAGCGCGCGTAGCAGGCGATGCCTCAAATGATACTTGCTGGCTCGATAATGTTTTTATTTCTTGGGCCGCAATAAATAATGATCCATTGAAGACATTGACGCAACGAATCCTGACCGCCTCATTTCTCAATAGTAATGCTGCGCTCAATGCGCCAGTTTCAATGCTCGAATTTGTACCTGCAATATCTGCTGCTGATTCTAGCCAGCACTTTAATGCCAGTCTAACACTTGACGTTGATACAACGGCTGATGGCTTTACCATTTTACATGATTCATTGAATCGCGAAAAAGAACACGGCCAAGCCATTAAAACCTTGCCCGCATTCACGTTTAATTTTATTCAGCAAGGCCAAGATTTAATTCCATTCGAACGCGGTGTAATTAAAAGCAACCACCCTTATTGGGAGCTTATAATGCAGCCTGGCTTAACGTGGCAAGAAACCAATGATAATGGCTGGTCACGAGCTGCTGTGCCATTCGCGCTACAGGAGCGAGCTGCGAACTGTACGCACAACGGTGTATTCACTTGGCTATTTAATAGCAAAGGTGATATCTCTCGTCTCGCTTATCAAGTTAGCAGCGAGACCTGCGCCTATTTTAAATTTGATATGTGGGGAGCATTAACGGCGAAGCGTAGTGACGCCAAAATAACAACGGCAGAAATTAAAAAAACACTTGCTCGCTTCAACAACCATCGTACAGCGCGACTCCCTGTCGAGCCACTCACGCATCTCAACAAAAAATTTATCGGTATCGATATTGATAATTTATCGATTAGTGATGGCATTAGCCCTTCAGATCTCAGTGTTTATGGACTAGTCGTCGACGGCGTTCATTACCGTGGTGGTTGCAACACTCGACACGGCGTCTACCCGTTCTGTGATGCCATGGCCCTACCTTCATACTCGACTGCAAAATCCATTTATGCAGGTATCGCGCTAATGCAACTTGAAAATAAGATGCCCGGTGTTTCACAGCGAAACATTGCAGAAACGATTACACATTGCGATGCAAAAAAATGGCGTAAGGTGAGTATTGAAGACGCTTTAGATATGGCAACTGGTCACTATGATAGTACAGCTTTTTCTGCCGATGAAGATGCAGATGCACAAATGTCATTTATCTTCGACGATAAGCATGCTTCCAAAATTGACTTTGCTTGTAATCACTATAAATATAAATCGAAGCAACAAAAACATTTCGTTTATCACACTTCAGACACTTACTTAGTCGGCACAGCACTCAGCAACATACTCGCCAAAGAACAACCTAAAACAAGCGACGCTTATACAGCTTTATTGGTTAAACCCATTTGGAACAAGCTAACGCTTAGTCCACTGCTTGATAATACTAAACAGACTTACGATGATCGCGCACAACCTCTTGCCGGTTACGGGCTTACCTTTGAAACTGATGACATTGCTCGCCTAGCCGTTTGGCTTGGTAAAGACAATGGACAATTAGACGGCGAGCAAGTGTTAGATCCTGGCATGCTACAAGCAACACTGCAGTATAATAATAATGATCGCGGTTTAGTGGCTGGTGGTGATGATTTCCGTTACAACAATGGTTTTTGGGCACTGAATGTCGCGCCAATATTAGATTGCAAAAAACCAGTGTGGGTGCCCTTCATGTCAGGCTTTGGTGGCATTACCGTTGCGATATTTCCAAACGATGTTATCTATTATTACTTTTCCGACAGCTACACACACCGATGGCGCTCTGCCATTAAAGCTAGTCACCATATCCGTGATTTATGCGAGCTATAAACACAACACATGCAAAGAAAATAAATTTTTTCGACCAAACTATTCAGGAATTTTTAGCGAACCAAGAGTATCAAGATAACGGTGCTTAGCCTCAGTATCTTGGTAAGGTGGAAAGGTTAATTTGCTATCCCGAAAACTTTTTAGCGGTTGACCTAGCCCATTCCAGCCTCTCTCTCTTGCAGTGCGTACCGCTGACAAATCAAGCACCAACGGAAAAATTTCACGGCCAGCACCGGCCTGATAGATCACTTCGCCCCCGGGGCCTGCGACAATCGAATGGCCATTGCCAATCTGCCCTGCTACATTTACATCAACGACATAACATTGATTCGTGACGGCGCTGGCACGCACAATCGCCAATTCCGCATCGCGGTCTATAGTATTCGTCATAGTGAGATGGATAATAACCTCGGCGCCCATACATGCCAATGTTCGGGTCGTTTCCGGGAACCACATATCATAACAAATCGAAATACCCAACCGGCCGACATCAGGCACATCAAACACTACAAACTTATTGCCCGCTTCAACGCCAGATTCATATGGTGTCCATGGAAACATCTTACTGTAGCGCGAAACTACTTTACCGTCAGGGTTGATAACCGATGTTGTATTAAATATTTCCCCCTCACGCTTTTCATAAAGCGACCCAGGTATAAGCCAGACCTTATATTTTTTTGCCAGTTCACAAAAATATTTTTCCGCAGGACCAGGCAGTCCTTCAGCGAAACCTTTTCCCGACCCAAACGCTGCAAGCTCGCCAATTACAAGCATTTTAAGCCATGGAAAACGCGCCATAACCGAGGCAATTTCACGCTCTATCGCCTCTAAATTATCGCCATTATTAAGCTCAAGTTGCAAGCCTGCAATTGCTAATTGACTCATAAGAGCCTCCAAATACCTTGCAAAATAAAAAAATATAACGATTTTAATATGTTCTGACTGACTATCAGAATAATCTAAAATGCGAATTAAAGATAAAACTTTAGACTAAAAAAATACCCTGCTGCGTTATCAGCGCAGCAGGGTATTTTTATATAGCAGAAAGTAAAAAGTAATTAAGCCCCGTTTTTACGACGTCGACTCAGCAGCCCTAATATTGCTGCCGGTGCCGCGAACAAAGCAAATGCAGGAGGCAAAGGTACTGCTGTTTGTCCGAAAGCCGAGGCAGTCGCATCTAAAGCACCTGTCGCAGTTAATGTTCCAGGATAATAGCCGAATGTAGGCGTAGATTCCCAGTTAGCAAGTAGAATAAAGTTAGTACCATCATAACTGTAGCTAGGGTAAATCGACCCTGCAGAGGTGAAAAAACTTAACCAGATATTGTCACCTAGAGTACCATCAAGTGAATCGTAACCATTCAATGCATTGCCATATGTCAAATCATTAAAATAGATAACGGGCGCATTCGTTAAAGGGCTATTAAAAATACCCAACTGAGCACCTGAGACACCTAAAGAAGTAGTAGTATCCGAACCCACAATACTAATACCAAAACCACTGTCGCTATCTGTAGGATTGCTAGTTAGCTCACTGATATTTAGAGTACTAAAAACACCCGTGACATAAGCGCCAGAAGAAGGAGCCTCTACTTGTTCACGTACAAACCCAGTACCATAATTAATATCGCCGAAATCAGGACTAAACCATGCATAATTATATGCGGCACCGTTTTCAATGTATGAAGTGCTGCTTCCAGCGACATCAACCAAGTTAGGCATTACAGAATCAACGTAAAGTCCATTTAATACGAAATTAGCTGAAGCGGAATTATTGAAGCCCGCTATAAAGGCCAGCGTTAAAAAGCTTAATTTTAAATTTTTCATTTTTATCATCCTCCAGGATATTATAATTATACATTGACCTTATAATGGTCATTTTTCTTTCTTCAAGTTTAAACAGCAAACTATTTTTTCATTTGGCCATATAAAATATTATTTATATGACTTATCCATTGTTATATTTTTATAAAACCATTTCTTAAATTCGATTTCGAGCAAACCTCGCGATTAATATCAACACACCAGAGAACACTCCAAGTGCCCACAAAGGGAATGGAATGAATTCTTCTGAAGTCACTAGTTGGGAGGTAGATGTTTGGCCAAATACGGTTGCAACAGCTGAGTCATAGCTTATCGGTATTAAATAGGATGACCCAAAACCGCCGTCATCCGGAGACGCAGCCGAATCCCAGTTAGCATACTCGACATAAGTAGCCCCACCATCAAGGCTGTATGAAGGAACTAATAAATTGTTGCCCGAAAGCACAGGATTAGGAAGAGTATCTTGTAATAAGGTTAGGCGAAGAACGATATCACCCGAAATCGGCTCGCCTGTGCAAGCAGGATCAATAACGTCGAAGCCCGTCAAAAATCCCCCAGGCTTGATGTCATTAAAATACAGTGTTGCACATCCTGAAATCGAGCTATTAAACACACCGAGCTGGGCACCCTGAGAAGTGGTATCGTAAATTCCCGCAAAAGTGATGCCGAAACCACTACTAGTATCATTAATACCACCAATCGCGAGTTTAGAAATATCCGAATCAAACTGCGCAGTTAAAGAGGTATAACCATCACCCACATTATCTGGCACAAGTATGTTAACAAACACCTCATCACGAACATAAGGTATGGAATCATCGTTCAGATCAATTTCAATACCACCATCGCTGGCATCAAAAACTAAATACCCATTACTCTCAACAACATTACTGCCCTCGTAATCGACCAATGTTAAAGTGGGTTCTTCATTTCGATCGCCATCATCAAAGTCATCAATGAACGAATCTAGCGCGGGGAAATCATCACAAGTACTAAAAGGTGTATCACCGCAAAGCCAAATATCGTTTAGCCGCCATTCAAAAGCATAAGTACTTGAAGCTATGAAGGTTGCAAATACAATCACAAAACAGCTTTTCAAATTTTTAAAATACATGCGATAGAATCTTCCATAATTGGTTAATAATTACTCTTTCAGGCAAATGCTACTGTGCTGAAATGGCGCTTTTTCACTTTGATTAACGCAACTAAAACAATTAACTAATTTAGACTTCTATTAAAAAGGAGATATTATTATTACTATAGCTGCCGTCAATAGGTCTAAAAACATACAAGCCTATAATAAATACAAATATAACTCGCGACAATGGATTAAAATTCTCATTATCAGTGAATAATACTCACAGGGAGGGGTATTATTAAATAATTTTACTTTACTATCTAAATCAAGATTTTAGATAGGCATCCTCAAAACCGTCACTATGTGAAAAGCGCTTTAATTTTTTTTGGACCTAAAAAATCATGGGCTGCTGCTTGATTAAGGTTATATTCTTAATTTTTTTGACTCAATATTTAATAAATCACATCCCCGTCACTTCGACTCATACAAAAAATCACTATTCATAAGGGCTGTAACGCCAAGATGCCTTATCGTACTTAACCAAAACTCAGTTTCTAGGGTATTAAAACCCTAAGCCCCATAACGAATAGCGCGAGTAAAATTAGCGCCTTCGAAAAAACTCCCGCCCTCATTCGCACTCATAGAGTTCTCGTCAAAGAACTGATTGCTAAGATTGGCATCGGTTAGTTTGGCTCCATGCATATTTATATTAGACCACCCCTGAACGTAATAAGCAGCAAACGATTGTGAGCTTGCAACAACAGACAGGCATGCAATTAAGCGCACTAGAAAGATATTCATGGCAAAAAATATAAACTGAGCGAGGAGGCGGCAACTGGGTTATTTGCAAATGAAAATTCGATGGCGTTTTCGGTAATGAAGCCCACACCACAGAAACAAGTGGTAGCGGTAGCTGCCCGCAACCTTAAAAAAGTGCGGCGCCCTACTCTAACAAATTCCAGTGACGGTACCGATTTCGCTTCATTAATGTTATCGCATTAGAATTAACAACTTAGGACGCCCGCTATCCCACCAAATAAAAAAGGCCAACCCTATAAAAGGTTGGCCTTTTTTGTGCCCTTATTTATTAGGTGAGCGTTACACAAATTAAATGCGCAACACTGTAATCAAAAGCAGCTAGCTAATCATTTTTTTGAGATTAGAAGCAATCGCCCTAATCGCCTTCCGGTGAGGATATTTGTAAAAGGCATGTAGATTCATTATCAGTGCCTGATAGTAGCTTCCTGAGCTGGCGGCTTGTTCGGCTTTAGCACTACTAATGCCGCCTTCGGCAATATTGATATATTTCTTATTAATCGCCATAACGTCAGTCTTATATTTTGCAGCGATTGACGCCACTGCATCAATGCGGTTTTGTGTTTTTTTTGTCATAGACCCCGGCCGGTGCAGTAAATAATCCATACCTACCTGACTAGAATAGGCAACATCGCCTTGCCGAGCTAAGCGCAACCATAAATCCCAATCTTCTGCAGATGGCAATTCAGGATCAAACCCACCTGCAATTTGCATTGCATTATGCCTCACAACCGTTGTGCTAGTGCCTACAATATTCTCTGCGTAAATCACACCAAGCGCTTCGGCAAGCACATGATACTCGCCATC
>Ga0115007_10001141_pt1 | contig 17229 bp, 7 predicted proteins | sample ArcOceMetagenome_2_FD_87166 | JGI IMG/M metagenome (GOLD analysis project Ga0115007, IMG submission 87166) | Marine eukaryotic phytoplankton communities from Arctic Ocean - Arctic Ocean ARC135M Metagenome | ecosystem: Environmental > Aquatic > Marine > Oceanic | place: Arctic Ocean | collected... | reverse complement strand
TTGATCGGGTAGGAATTCAGTTTGTTTTTTCTTGGACCAGGTGTAGGGAAATGAAGGTGGAGGAGAATCAGATGGTGGGTTTGAGATGGGTTGCTTCCCTTGAATGGGTGGGAGATTTGTTTGAATGGGTGGGAGATCTTCTGTTGGTTTTTTCTTGAACGATTGCGTTGGTGGATTCGAGATGGGTTGCTTCTTTCCTTGAATGGTTGGGTTTTTTTTGGACGATTGCGTTAACGATTCGATCTGTGTTGTTCGGTTTGTAGACCTAACAGCAATGTCTGGTAGGACGTAACGGGTGTTCGGTCGCACTGAATGGTGTTGATGGTGTTGCCGCCGCACCCATGTGTGTGTTAATCGACCAACACCGGCTGTGTTAATATCTTGTGTTACCGACGATACCGTTTTGAGATTCACAGTTGCAAAAAAATTACCAATTAATACCAACACGACAAGAAACACGAGAAGCAAAGGTAGTGCTTTCGTGGTCAGTAGCATCGAACGTTCGACAACTGCTCCCGGGCCACTGCTTGATCCGGTGTTGATGATCGGTCTGTCGAAAAGGCGGCCGCGGTGTCGAGTGTCCCACAGAATCGAGATCTTGAGACACACACAACTGGCAACCAACAACAATTGAAAAACAACCTAAACCAAACTGAACAACTGCAGTGAGACCAAACGGCGTTTTCAGCGCGGGTACAGAAGCAAAAGTATCTACCCATCTACAAAGACAACAACAACAATGACAACCACACTTCCATGGTAAACTTCAGTACAACGAGTACCTCCTCCTGGAAGCCCAGAAAACTGCCTGTAATTCGTCGATACTCCAAAGTACTACGCAACAACGAACACAAATACCGCGCATTCATTGATCCGAACACAAACGCAGCAAAGTATTATGATACCCTTGTCCCCACTGTATTCTACGACGAACCACCGTCCCATGTCACCGTTGAATGGTTGAGCAAACCACCCCCAGGCTCGGTGGTGTACGCCGACACGGATTCTGACGTTGACGATGACCCCTTTGGCTTGTTTGATTTCGAAAACAATGCACGAGCAACAAAAGTGGCAAGAGAATTAGAGTCAAAACAAATTGAAGCTCTTCAAAGCAACAAGACAACTGCCGAGGCAACTGCCGAGACAACTGCCGACGCGACAACCGAGGCAACTGCCGACGCGACAACCGTGGCAACGCCACTCACTTCCAAATACGCACACACCTTGGCCATTGATGCTCCTACCACAACTACAGTAGAAACAAAGTCAGCATCTACCAAAATATTTCAACGAAAATCTTGGCATCAAAGAGCTTCGTCGGTCGTTGCACTGGGACCTGATTGGGAAAAACATCTCTGGACACCGCCAGACAAAATTAAAGCACGCGACGCCGGTCAACGTTCCATTTACAAAAACGGTCTGGGTGATTTACTTGCTCCACTTGAAAAAGAAGAAATTGGGATGGAGATTTATTTATTCTTCCATGTATTGAAACAACTTGCGTGTACGTTTTTTCTCATGTCAATTGTCGTGTTGCCCGTAGTCCTGACGTACGCCAAGGGCAAAAAACACAACTTTGTTACACCAGCGAGCTTGGGCATTTCAGAAAACATCGCACAGCACTGCCAAGATTTATATGCTTTGGATCCTCTGGATCCCCCGTCGTTAAATTGCAGTTCAGCCTTGGGGGGGAATGGAGTGGATTTCATTGGTGTTGCAATGACGATGCAAGAATTTACCGTGGTTGTTTCAATGTTAGATACTCTTGCGATTGTTGTATTTGTGGGTGGCACGTTAAAAATGCTTGCATCCCTCAAAAAATCAATGGTAGAAGCGGAAAATGAAATAAGAATCGAGTCGTATGCGGTGAGTGTATCCGGTTTCCCTGCCACCACGACCAAGTTAGAAATCATTGAATTCTTTTCTCAAAATTTCAACCCAAACTTATCTGGACCTCTCTACGACGATGGAAATCGTATTGTAGAAAAAGACCTGCACATCGAGCAAGATGAAGAAAACAAACGGAAACAAAAAAAAGACAACACAAAAGAACAAGAAATGGCCATGGATCACCATAAACAGCATCAGGCTGAGTTGGAAAAGGAACAACAGATGGCAAAGTCTGCAAACAACAACACCAGAAAAAGGACAATGGTGGATGGATATCAATGGCACAGTCAAAGGAGAATCATACACCACGACGGCAGTGACTACCAGAAACAAGTCTTTTTCCCTGTCACAAACAACCACAACACCAATGACATTGCGTACCAGGGAAAGTTTGTGTGTGAAGTGACGTTGGCCTTTAAAAATGACGCCAGCACAATCAGAAGATATATGCGACGGCAAAAGCTTGTGACAAAATTACACGCCACGCGTGCAATGGTGCAATACTTCCAACTTCACAGTACAAGTACTAAAAACCAGAAGGAAATGGAAGCACACAAACATAATCTCATAATGCTGGAACAAGAATTGAAAAAAATTAAGGATGAAGTCAAACACGAAGATTTAATTGGTGATTCGGACCGAACACAACGTGAAGCCCACTGTGCGTTTGTAGTCTTCAACCATGAAACATCGTACATGAGAGCGGTAGAAGCATACCGTACTTCAAATGTGCCATGTTGCCGATGCCGTCAAAAAGAAAAACTGAAGATAGGAGGCATGCCGATCCGCGTTCGACCAGCTAGCAACCCTACAAATATAATTTATGAAAACATTGGTAAATCAATTGAATTACGAGAGCAATGCAAAGAGTATGGTTTCATCTTTTTCTTGCTTTGCGTTTCGTTTGCATGTGCCACAATACCTGTGTTCGAAGTAGCAGCCGCGATGATAGTTGTGTTTCACTTCATTCTACAAACGTGTTTGACAAAAATCAAGCCCGGGTTCGGAGGACATGCAACAAAAACACAACGGCAAGCCAGCATCATGTTTACATATTTTCTGGTTGGGTTTATCAACAACGGCATTCTGTATGTATTGGCTCAGTACAGGTCTAGTTTTTACGAGAAAACTGCCGTCGCTATTATAGCCATTCAATTTTGCATTAATATTGTAGGACCTCATCTAAGTTTGTTTTCCAAAACGCTACATCAATTAAGAGTGACTTTTAATCGGCAAGTCACGCAAGAAATCGCAAACAAACAGCAGACCGGACCGGAGTTCAATGTGCCATTGCGATTAGCATCGGTGATGAATACGATTGCTTGCACATTAACTTATTCTTCTTGCCTACCAGTCTTGCTCCCGATGGCCACCAGCGCCTTCTTCATTGCATATTGGGTAGACAAGTATTTAATACTGACGTATTACAAAAGAACAGGTCCTGCCACGCGTAGTTCAACTTCTCGTGACCAACACGCATTGTTTTTTAATTACATTCAAACCGTGCCCTTTATTGTAGTATTGTTGCATTTTGCTGTTGCCACGTGGGTGTATTCAGACTTGACTATTTATTACAGCAACCGTGTAGTGTCCCAGATGTACCAAAGTTTGAATAGTTTTTTATTTGAAGCATTGCGTCAAAGAGTGATGCGGGCGGGAGCTCTCGCCAGTTGGGTAGCACTATTGCTGTTGTTGTTGCTGTGGTTTGTGAACATTGCGACAAAGACTGTGAGCGATTGCATAGGTTTTGCTTGTTGTTGTTGTGGACATACTGACCACCACGAAGACAATTTCCACGCTAGAAGAGAACAACAAAGTGGTGGTAACAAGGTGCAATATTTAAACGACAGTGACAGAGAAGAAGAAGAAGCACACAAGTACCGAAACCATCAAAATAGATGGTGGTGCTGCATTCGTGTGGCGAAAAGTTTTTCACTAAAACATCGTTTTCGAAGCTTGCCTCCCTTGACCGACAATTGCATCATGACGTTAAGGGATACAAAAGGCACACCATTGAGAATGCCGCCTGATTTCAAGTTAGACGACCTCAGCGTAGATGATTATCTCAGCAAAGCCCAACAAGAAGACGGATGGCGCCTGGGGGTGGAACCAAGAAGACAATTGCTGTACAGAAACAAAGTCTGGGGTTTCCCCGGCAATAATTTCGGTCGAATTCATTCATTCATGAGCAAACAACGTACCTATGAGTTGATGTTGCAAAACCGTCAACCTTATACGTACAACATTCATGGGCTGAAGTTCTACCAACATATTTTGCGCGCACAGTACAGTAGTAAAAAATCACAAGCAAAAGAAGCCCAAGTAAAACGAAGGAAGAGCATCAAAAACAATGCCCCATTGGACATTGATGTAGACTGGACCATAGACATCATGAAAAAAATGTCGTCGTTGGGAGAATGTGCAGAAATGCCCCATGATTTAAAAGAAGAACTGCCGAGATGGGTGCGGCTGTTTGATTCACAACACACCAGTTATTATTATTATGATCAATTCACGGGTGATTCTGTTTGGGATGAACCCATTGGGTTCATCGCCAACAAAACACACTACGCAGTGCGTTGGTTGTTGTCAGAAAAACCAAGAAGTGCGTTGGTGATTCAAACAGAATTTCGAAAACATTTGGCGAAGAAAGTGTACCAAGCAAGATATGAACGAGAGAGAGAACAGGACAAGGGCATGCATGTGGACCATTCGACTGGCGAAAAATGGAGAATAAGGGAAAACGAAAAAGGGGAAGAATACTATCAACACGATTCACATGGAGCAAAGCAGTATGAGAAACCGGCTGATTTTCGAAGTTATGGCCAGGAGGATTCACATATGCACAAAGTTGAGCTGATGTTGAAACAATTGAAACTACCCGTGAAAGAAGAAGGGGAGTAGATACAGGATACAGGGGTACAGGTACACAGGTAGATACCGTATGGTGGTACAAAAAGTAAAACAAAAAAATTTGTTCACTATACACTATTACTATTACACTATATATACACATCATAAAAACATGATAACACATGACATGAAATAAATGAATGTGTGGTACACATGTAATGCCCGGATAGCGTGTATTTTCTAGTTTACACACGTATATACCACGTACTAAAATCATCTACCTGTACCCGGTACCTGTACAGACGTACAACACAGCTCCACTGTCTGTCGACAACAATCAAGACATTTGTCCACATCAAACACATCAACCCCATTGCTGTCCACCCTTCTCAAACTTGATTCCATATCAACCCATATGGCACGGCCATTTGCTACCTGTTTGATGCTCTCCAATACCTCCACAATGTTCAGTGGACCTATGCCACCCGCATAACCACATCCTTTCGGCACCTCCACCACTGATGGCGGTGGATCAAAGTGTGCAATCAACACACCCAAACCCATTGAAGCGTCGTTCAATACACTTAAATTAGAAGGTGAAACGACATTTGTTTCGGAGGAAGAGGAGTTAGAGGAGTTGGGGGACGATGAAAACATCAGACCCTGCAGCAATGGTGTCGTTTCATCGTTTTTTTGAACAATCCATTCCAATTCCGGTGTTTCTAACATGACTTGGCGAAGCATGGGGACTTGTGCCATTAACGCAGCTGCCGATGTATCAACACCATTGACAGATGTAGCATTGACTTGCACACGTTGAAAACCACATGCAATCAAATGTTTCACAAAAGTACTGTCCCCGTTCAACACTTGTACAGCACGATCACCACACAAATGACCACACAATCGTAGGGGGTATTGACCTACAATGCATTTTTGGAAATACAAAAATATATTAGGTGTGAGACAACAACAACAACAACAACAACAACAACTAAAACAATGCAAGAACACCATATTTCTTCTTACACTCTTGAATCTGTTTCAACATGCCATCACTGGCATATCGAGATGTGCCTGTTTTTGCACTATGAAACAGACACCCCCATTCCACAAAAGGATAGTCGCGACTAACATCTATCAAATCAACTAGATTAATACTGTCGTCGATACCACAAAAACCAAGTGCGCGCAAATGCAAACGATTCTTTGCAATGTGCCAAAAATCGGCCGGCAATTGTTTGTTGCTGGGTTGGCTGCGCAAATGATCACGGCAAGACGTGATCCAAGCCATCGATTGTCTTTTTCGTAACGAGGCCAAGAACGATTGTGTTTGTTGCGATTGAAAGTGCAACATGTTGGCTTTAAAGTTCAGTTCACGGTTGAGTTGACGCTGTAAAGTTGTTGGTGAAGATGAAACCGGTAAGGCCAACGTTGGCAATGGTGTTGAGGGTGCAAGAGGTGGGTGGGTGGGTGTGGTGGTAGTGGTAGCATCACTGCTGCCACTGCTGCCACTGCTGCCGTTCACACTCATTGACATCGCTAACGCCAAGGCCATCTCATCGTCGCTACCACTGTCCACCTCCTCCACCTCGACGCCGTCTTCGTCTTCGTCGTCTTTGGCAGATTTGATTTGTTCCGACTTGGCTTGTTTTGAAGGTGAAGTGCTTTGACTTTGACTCATGGCCAATGCTTCAAACAACATTTTTTCATCCTCATCGTCCTCTTCGTTCTCGTCAGCTTTGCTTGGTTTGCCCGTTATGGAAGTCATGGATGTTGGCAATGGAGTGAATGCTGATGCTGACCCTCCTTCTGTGGCTTTGGGTGATCTTGGTGAATTGAAATAAGAGGTTTGTGTTCGTAACTGGTCGGGTGGTTTTTCCAATCTTTTGTACAGCAAGATGTAACCAGTCGCACTGACCGATGTTCGGATGTTTTCTCGCATCTTGTTAAAACCACCTTTGACCACATTGACTCTACTGTCGTTCATTTTCATCCAAGGACTACTGGGGCTGTCTTTTAAATCCAATTCATCCACACATTCCGTCCCACGCACATAACAATAATAATGCCCACTGTTACTTGTATTTCCAGAATGTACCAAAACAGCAAATAAACCATACGTACGATGTTTCATTTGTTCAAGCATATTGTTTTCAGAGGGTGTCGATTCCTCGTTGACGTCCTCCGGTATTGGGGGTAAACTAATGGTGGGGCCAAAATGTACATCCATTAAACTTTTCAATGCTTTGTTGTTTCGCCAATCGTAACTGAATCTTTTGATGGTACATAATAAATGTTCGGGTGATTTGGTTAAAATTCTAGACTGTGTGTGTTCTGTTCTTGCTTGGCATGTGGTGCATTCAACTTGAAACAACATCAATTATAAAAAAAGGAAAGAAAAAAGCCGACAGAAGTCACGAAAGAGTTAGCCCACGAAATCACAAACAACCATTCGCTTTTTTTGGCAGCAACAACTTTTACCTTTATTGTCGCCACCCAAAACAGCACTGCTAAAGAAAGATTCCAACATCGAATTCACATCGTGCCGCATTGTTCGGGTACCAAATTCAAGTACTCCATGTTGATACAATGTAGTGTAATCTTTCCGGTAAGACACTTGAACAAAATCATCTTTCACAATGTTCCACTTTCCTTGCACCATATTTTTAGGATTCATTTTTAATTTTGTCCACAAACCATCGGACGTGCCCAATTCACTGTCGTGATTGAATTCCACACTGTTCCAATCACTGTTGCCACCGTTTCTCCACAATCCTAATGTTTGCCAAGGTCCAACACTGTCTAAACTGTTGCCATCGTTCAATTGACTTGGTGGTGTGTTTTTCATTTCTTCTTCATTGGTTGAAGCAATGATGCCCTGCATCAAACCTTCTTTGTAAGTGAGGGTTTGATTCCCTTCGTAAAAACTGCCTTGTATGTAACGGCCTCTGGTCCATCCAATCAACGACAAAGACAAAGTTCCATCGTGCCCGTTGGTGGTGTACGTGCCATTGAAAAAGGGTGCCTCAATTGGACTTGGATTTTGTTTGCCAATCAGCTTGCACAAAAACAATTTAGCACCATTTCCATTCCCTGAATTTAAATTTGCTTCCATGGATACAGTGCCGCACGAATTATTCACACGCGACCATTCACTTGGTATTTTTGAAGTGTTTACGCCACCACCCACTTGAACTGTACCCACGTCCATCAAAAATCTTGGTACATTGGCATGTTGCGCTCTTTTTACACACAAAAACAATTCAGTGCTGCCTTCAACACCATGGTTTAAATTGGCATTCTGCGAGGTATCATGGGGACATCTTTCCACACATTCCCACCCCCCACTGATTCCTTCAAAACCCCACATCACAGACACATCAGTAATGGGTCTTTTTTCTTCGTTATCCACGAGTAATTGGTCATTCTTTTGTTCGCTGCTGTCCGTGTTGCTGCCAGAGTGAATCTTTGCATTGCCTCTTCGAATGGCTAAATACATGTTTTTGCAGGCACTGCCTTTGCAACCCTTGTTCAGATCAGCAGAAACATCATTCAATGTAGAGGGTATTTTTTCCCATCCATCGGGCACAGCTTCGCCATCTCTCAAAATGGTTATATCCATGATGGGTTGTTCAGAGGGCACATCCGCATTCACTTTCACGACTTGTTGTGCCTGCATGTACACACCACTCGTTGTTGAATTGGAAGTGGACGTCGACGTATTTGGAAATGTACCTGTCACATTAAAGTTGTCAAGGGCCACGCAGGACGACAAACCACCCTGACTTGCTGTGGAACCCACCACTTCCCCCTCCAACATCAGACCATAGGTAGTTTTTTCACGGTCAATGCGACAATAGCCAACCATTGTTCGCTCGGTATTCATACTTACGAATCCTTTGATGACACCGACAACATGACCGTACACGTTTTTAATGGCACCACGGACAACACCAATATCATCGTATTTCTGATCCCCATTTGCGGTCACAACCGTTTTCATTTGCAAAGCACCATGGTGGTCCGTGATTGGCCCACCATCGGTGACCATTGTTTTGTTTCGACTGCTTCGATCACGTCCCAACCAAGTACCGTTGAATCTTTGTAACTGGCCCGAATGAGAAGGTGTGACTAGATCAATGTATTCCGAATGGCCATGCCTTGGTCGAACATCTGGACTACGAAATACATTCAATTGAGCAATGGGACATCCATTGCCACGTTCCACCACCAATTCTTTGCCGTCGTCAAACGTTTTTCCAGGCAACACACGTTCGTACTCTGCCTCCGTTCCATCCTCTGGGATTGTACGTAACGACAAGCCCGTGATGGGCATCATTTCCTCTTCCTCCTTTTCTTCCAAGTTGTGGTCTGCTGTTGTGATGGAAGAGGAGGACGAGGAGGACGAGGAGGACGAGGAGGACGAGGAGGACGAGGAGGACGAGGAGGAAGTGGATGTGGAAGAGGAAGAATCAACGCGTTTTGCAGCACTACTACGATCTGTGACATTTAAATACAAACTTTGGTTGTTGTCGTTGCCGTTGACGCTGCTGCTGCTGCTGCTGCTGCCACCGCTGCCGTTCCCCAAGAGTATGTTGGCATTTATTTGATGATACCCACTGATACCATTTTCTTGAATTTTTAAATCTACCAATGGACTGTCCCTTTGGATACATAAATAAACCTTGCTTTTACCATCACCACCGTTTAAATCATGGGAATTTTTTTTGTAACTAAAAACCAAAGAAAAAAAGCAGGCAAAGAAGAAAAACGGGGGGGAGGGGGGTCAAACGATGGTTCACCTGCTGAAACAAATATAAAACACCGTTGTTCTTACCTGTCGTTGGACGGTTGTGCATCATCCCCTTTTAATATTTCAATGTTCATGATTGGGCTGTCATGTGGGTCTTGTTTGTACGCCAACTTGACCTGTTTGGCTGTGCTGCTGCCGCCCAAATTTAAATTCACATCAATCACCGTATAACCTTCGGGTGGTGTTGTTTCAAAGACCGTGATGTCTGTGATTGGAATTTCACCTTTCCAACGTCGAACACAGATGAAAATGTAATCGCCACTACTACGACCAGAATTGACATCCACGCCAATTCTTTCGTAGCCCCGTGGTGTATTTACATCCGCTGATTTACCATGCACGACTTTCAAACCCGTCAAAGCTTGAAACCGAGTCGGAAAGGGAATTGCAAATTCATTGCATCGTTCATCACGCCCTGGTTTGGTGGATTGACAAGTACGACATCTGTTCAATGTTGTAATGGTGGATCCAAATTGATCGTCGATGAGAGCGGAGACACCCGACGTCAACATTTCAGCATTTTCAATTGCACGTGTTAAATAATTCCAAAATTCATTGGCGTCTTGTTGTTTTCCACTTCCGAAATCTTCCGGTTCCATTTTAGGCAAAGCTTGTTGCAAATCATGGGTATACATGGTACGACTGGAAGAACATCCAATTCGACCAAAGATTGAACTCAATGTTTTGGTGACTTGTATTTCACGCGTTTCAAGAGCCGAGGAAGTTTGTTCTTTTCCTTCGTACATTCCTATGAGCGTATCACGAAAAGTTCTGGCTTGGTACAACGATTGCAATACACTGTTTTGAAAACAAATGTTCATTAAACCATCTCGGCCGTTGTGCAAACCCACTGCCCCAACTCGAGTGCAATTGCTCCAACGAAACAAGTCCGCGTCTTCCATCCGGTATCCTTTCAATTCCACCAGACTATTTCTTTTGTACAACATGATGCGCAACACATCAATGTACAAAGGTTCGTCGTCTTCGTCGTCTTTCATGCTCTCTTTTCTGGCCGTTTCTTCTTCGTCCTTGGCACTGGTCGCAGCCGCCTTGTCGTTGTTGTCGTCGTCGTCTTTCTTTTCACCGACACCGACGCCCGCTTCCAGCTTGGACAATGCCATCGCCTTTTCCAAATCGGACAATTCTTTTTTGTCGGCTTCCTCTTTTGTCACCGTTTTTTTTTTGGCGTCGTCTTTTCTTTTTTCTTCTTTGATGGACATTGTAAAGATTCGTGGTACTTGTTCACTGATGTCGTAGTAATACCCACTGATGTCCCAAGTATCACCTTTTGTATTTAACAGTGCTATCCCTTTACCTTTTCGTCCACCTTTGGTAGTCATCTGTATCAGTTCACCGGGCTGCTCCTCGCCCTGTTTTCCCACTTCGTTCACAGCGGACAATACCTTGGAACTGGACGAAGTATCGTACGACATGTCCCAATGGCCCCGTTGCAACAGGTGCTCTGGTTGTACCACCAGCCCTGCTGCTGCTGCCTCAACCGTTTCCATTTTGGTTTCCGGTTCATTGTTTGATTGTTGTTTTGTTTTTCTTGCTTCTTTGATGCGTGCACGCATTAACAAGCGCAATGCACGTACACGTGGTGTTTGTTGCGCGTCATCGTTGTTGCCATATATGTGCTCTCCTGTGTCACCACCACCACCATTACCATCATTGCCATCACCAGCAGTGTTGTCGTCGTCTTTGATATTAAACAATTGACTAATATCCCCAAGCGGTTGTGGAGTTCCAAGGGGCAAGAAACTGTTGATCAAGCTCAAAGGCAGTGGTTCGTTCAAAGGCAGTGGTTTTGGGGTCTGGCAGAAGCTGCATTTTGTCGCATGAGTACCATTTTTAGTCGTACACATGGCACAACTCCACTGGGCCGATGCATCCAACGTGGTCGCAGTGGCAGTGGAGGACGTAGTCGATGGCAGCGGCGGTGGTACAAAAGTAGTGTTAGAAAAATATTTCATCACTGCTTTGTCAACGTCTTGTTTGGAATCGGCGACAAATCGTTGCGCCAAATCAAGGTCAATTACCCCCGTGACTTCCATGAACTGCATGGCCAGTGTGGTGAGTTTATCTTCTTTGGTTTCTCCACCAGCCTTGGTTTCACTGGATGTTTTGTTCTCCTTGTTGTTTGTTGGGTTGTTGCTGCTGTCCTGGTTTTTCTTGTCCTCTTCACTGTTCGTTTCTTCGTTTCGATTGTATTCCAATTCCTTTTCGGGTAACATCGGTCCTTTCTCTTTTCCTTGAAATTCAAAAAACGTGATGGATGGCAATTCAACATTGACGTTCTTTTCTGCTTCGTTCTTTTTTTGGGTGTTGTTCATCAACGGCAGGCAATTTGTCAAACCAACAAAATAATGCAAATCAGAAGTGGGCAAAAACATTGTGGTATTCAATGGAAAAGTGACAGTGGGTACAACATCATCTTGACCTTCACCTCCTGTTTGTTCTACCGTCATAATACGCCCATCATGTACCATTCGAAGCGAATGATAGGCAACTGGAACGTTGTAGCAAGCACCAATGATTTGATTGTCGGCTCTTGTTTTAACAATAATGGTGTAGCAAAGAGGTCGTGACGACGGTTCGAGTATCGTTGGTCGCAATGCCATTGGATGACGGTGGACTTCAATGCAGAGAGCATTGTTCACATTGGCGGTCGCAGAAGTTGAGGTTGTGTTGCTTTCTTGTTCGTTTTTGTTGGCAGTGGAGGAACTGTTGTTACTGCTACTGTCTCCCTCTGTTGCCGTCGAAGAAGACGATGAAGACGACGATGACGACGACGACGACGACGACGACGACGACGACGACGACGACGCGGCAGCACTCTCGGAGATAATGATACCTTTTTGTCCTGGGTCCATATACAATTGAACACTTCTTTCCAAGTCGTTGGAAGTTTTCTTCAAAAAGGCTTGCGATATCGTGATGGAATCTTCGCCAGTGAAGGCCATGAACGTTTGAATTCTTTCCATTTCTGTATCTGACACTGAATCAACTGGTGTATTATTACCCGCAGAAGAAGTGGTTTCCACTGACTCCATGTCCATTGCTTTTGTATTTTCATTTGCATCCATTGCAACTTCTTCTTCCTCGTCCACAATCTGTATCTTTTCGACAGGTACAATGTTCCAATAAGAACCACTTTCAATCACAATGTTTAAAGAAGAAGAAGATTGAGTGTCTACCATGGGTACCAGTGCCACTTGAACTTGAAACCCATTGTCTAAAAAAATCTTTCTCGATGACCAAAGTCCACCACTAATGTTAGATTCACCACTGCTTTCTGTGGAGGAAGATCCAATGGTCATGGCCATCAAATTTTGTGGCCTGGATTCTTGTTTGGATTCTACTGCTGGTGCATTGCCCGTCGCATATCGAATACATCCTGCCATGTAGGTATGACTGGTGTTGTCGTATTCCACCATTTGATGGTTGGTGAACGGCAACGTGGTTGGGCAGTAAGAAATCGATGCCAATGGCATTGGTATACTCGTTTTTTCGGCGGATCGTTCGTACTTTGTAAAGGCATGCACCAATCGAGCATGTGCTCCACCAGCAATTCGATTCAACAAATAGGACAAATAACCCACATTTTCGTTGCTGCTGCCGTCACGTGCAAGCGGCCCGACCAAAGGCCAGTAACCGACCAGGCCACGATCAGAGGTGGAGTGCTTCAATTCACTCGGTGTCAAAGAACGGTTCCAGTGTTTGACGTTACACATGTAACTGGGTTGCATGGGGTTGGTGTATTCATATTGGTCTTTTCTGTCCTCGTAATTCACCACCGCAGCACCTAACACCAGAGGTGTGGAGGTGTCGCAGGTGAATCCATGACCGCTGACGTCTACCGCGGCATCTTGTTGGGGTTGCCCATCAATGTATAAATCCATTTTTCCACCGTTGCAACGTAAAGTGACACGATGAAAGCAACCGTCATTGGTAGTGGCAGTGGCACGAAGAACACATTCGCGCACCTTTGTTTGCGTTCCTCCTTCTGGCAAACGACAACGGTATACATACACACCATTGCTGTCGTGGCCAATACCATATTCACCATTCTATAACAGTGTACTGTTGTTTGTTGATTCGTCGTTGCCATCGTTGCCATCGTTGCCTTGTCGTGGGTGCAACAAAAAACAACATTCAACCGTGAATGAATCGGCGGTGGATGTTGTACTGGTAGTCGCTTGACCTAAATTGACCACCACATTCGATGAAGGGGGGGAGGAGGGAAATGTTAACACGCCACCACCACCATCACCACCACCACCACTGCCTCCATCCTCGCCGCTACTTGTATTCGCCAATTGTTGTGGGTTCAAACTCCATGCCATGGTAGTATCGTGTTGAATGCCTACGAAACTGTTCATGGTGTTGTTACAACTCGTCCATCCACATATTGTCTTGGCACTGGTACATCGACCCACGATTGTATCGGGTGCTTTTCCTTGCAAAACGGTCATGGAACGTTCGGGTGCTTTGCTTTTGCAGGCTTCGCAGGTTTTACTGGACCCTTTGTTTCGCATGGTACATTTATCACACACCCATTCTTCAAATTGATTTGCAACCTTGTCTTGGGTCTTTGATTCCTCGTTCTTCCTTCCAATCTCCGTCCACATCATTCCTTGAAAATAAGGGAGTTGATTGTTGTGGTCAATGCTTTGATTTGGATTGTTGTTGTTGTAACTGATGAGATCAACTTTAACATTTTTAGAAAGCGTGCGATAATGCAAACATTGTGCTCTTCCCATTGATGTTAATGAAATTGTTTTTTGGGTTTCTGTTTCATAAAATCCTTCCATCCAAAGTGGACGCATGTCATTTTCATCGTTGTCATCCTCTTCCTCTTCCTTTGTGTTTTTGCCATCGTTGCCATCGTTGCCATCGTTGCCATCTTTGTTTTCCTGGTTTTCCTGGTTTTCCTGGTTTTCCTGGTTTTCCTGGTTTGCTTGGTTTTCTTCAAGTGTTTTGAATCCTTCTGCTGCTTTCTTCGGTCTCTTTTTACCGTAGATCGAAGATGACCAACATGCATTGGATAACATTTCAACACATTCAACGTACTTGATTTTTTCATTCAATAAACTGTTCGAACTCGTGGACAACAAGGACAAGTCCGTATCCTCCTCGTCGTCGTCCTTTTCTTCCTCGTAGGAAGTATACTTGATTTCTCCGCGTTCACTGGGTGTCAATACGTTTTGATGCAAGAACAAACAACATTGAATGATTTTACCGAGTTGAATGTTGATGCTGTTGGTACGTGTCGCTGTGGATTGCAAGGCTTTCACCATGATGTTTTTTAAACGGGGTGCATAGTGGATCAATAACGTGGCATCGTTCTGATACCCCAACAATTGAGACTGAAGCAATTGCACCACCACAGAGTGTGCTGGTGCACTTCCTTCTTGGTTGCTTTCCAGTAGATCCAGACACAGACCTGTTGTTGGATGAGCGATGGTGTGCAGCGTTGTATATCTTTTGGTACAACGAAGTTCATGTACTGTTGCCAAAAGAATGTGTAGCGTATTGACGCAAGCAGTGGTGGACGTGGTCGCAAATGTGGGGCACAGCGTGGCTAGATGAAGACAGGCAATGGCCACGCATTGGTCGGAAACCGGTGCGGTGACCAACAGTTGTGCCAAGGGTAGAGAATGGTTGGGCCGAAGATTTTCCACGGCTTGGTGGAGATTGTGTTGTGCTGTCTCGGTGAAGACGAGCGTCCCTGTTAGAAGGTTACGGATGTATGCCGCCACGTGCAGAAGGTCTGGGGTTGGGGTGGTGACGTGGGGTGGCGGTGGAGGGTTCATGTAGGCTATCACAGGAACTGTCAACCTGTTTCGAAAAACCTGGAACAATTTGCACTCGTTCTCTTCTCCATTCTATACCTGGTAGCGGAGGGATCGAATTTGCTGGCTCAGGCAAAGTGTAGGAGGTCAGGGTATGTTATTAAACAATTGCACACATAAGGAAAATTGCTCACAGAAGCATAGGGTGGACGTCCATCTGTGTGCAATTTCGGAGCAAGACGAGTGTTTACTTGCTTAACGAGGAGATTTCTTATCTCATCTGATCCTGGCAGGTGCGGGTTCTCAAAACAGTGCACATCTGCCCCTCGCTCCGCTCCCCTAAAAAATGACAATGATTGATTTAAATCTAAACATGGCGTTCTTGCTGTTGTTGTGCATGGCATTCAATGTTCAAGAAGTGGCCGCCTCTGGTGCTGGTGATGTAAGTTCTCTCCTTTCCCATTCAAACCACAGCAAATGCGTTTCAAGGCCGATATAAATCACATCACCCACAAACACAACATTTTGTTGTTTAACCTGTGCACGCAAACCACAGCAAATGCGTTTCAAGGTCGATATAAATCACATCACCCACAAACACAGTTGTTTCACCTGTGCACGCTTCACAAACCATGAAGTTTTTTGGGGGTTCAACGACGTGCTGTTGTCTTGTGTCGTGGATGCAACTAACTCTTTTTGTACAACCTCTGATCTTGTTTTGTCACAGGCCATTGCAATTATCTTAATTGTCGTCATCTCACTGACGTGCGTTTGTGCTGGACTTGGGTATTATGCAAGACGTCAACAAGGAGTTTAAAAAATGTTTGAAGGCCGAGTAGTTTGATCCAACAATACGTTTGTTCAAACGTTTTAAACCATTTGGTTTTTTTTCCGAAAACATATAATGACAAGTTTTGATATGTACACCTTTTTTATTTGTCACGGATCACCGGGTACTACGTACTACTATTCTATATTTATTTGTCATGGTTGTTCCCACTGAGATCTGAGATGCACCCGTCACTGAATTGTACCATGTCATGGTTGTTCCCACTGAGATGCACCCGTCACTGAATTGTACCAATATTTGGCTCCAGAATCTGGATCGTCCACTTGTGACCAAGCACTTGCGTCTGCTTCTTCCGCTTTGATTTCTTTTGCTTCACTGACAACACTGACCCTGACACTTTCACTGCTGCTGCTGCTACCGGTACTACTACTACTACTGTCTCCGTTCTGTTCTAATTCTTGCAACAAAGCATCCAAACAATTGATGGCTTCTCGGGCTCTTTGTTTTGGATCACCATGAAACGCAGCATTCGGTTGATTTAGATCGTATAATTTTTGCAATTCAATAAATGCACCTTCACCGATGTCTGGGATTGTCGATTTTTTACGGATCCTCAATTTTTTTTCCAAGTAGCCCTGGGAAAGGGTGCGCGGGTTGAAAAAAAAAAAAGTCAACAAGAAACAACACAAGCACGTTAGTACATGCCACAGGGGTGCCAACATCATTGAATAATCGAGGGCACATTTCCTTACTGCATTGTTCCATTCTTCCAGTTGTGTGCAGTTGAACGGCCCTTGGATATCCCCGTTGCCGTCCTTGTATTCAAAGGCTGAATCTTCGTCTTTTTTGCACCCGCTTTGTAAATATTGTTCCATGGCCGCCAATGATCTGCATACATCTTGCAGGACTGTGTTTGTTAGTGTCTCCTTCTTTGGCGTGATGGTGAGGCCAGGAGGCAAAGACATTGTCTATGGAGTTGGAGGAGTTGGAAAAGCGAGAACAACCAGGTTCCTATATACAGTGTGCACACTGCACAAAAAGAGAAAGAAGAGAGGGAAAAGAAGAAAAGAAGAAAAGAAGAAAGA
>Ga0115007_10001139_pt1 | contig 17251 bp, 20 predicted proteins | sample ArcOceMetagenome_2_FD_87166 | JGI IMG/M metagenome (GOLD analysis project Ga0115007, IMG submission 87166) | Marine eukaryotic phytoplankton communities from Arctic Ocean - Arctic Ocean ARC135M Metagenome | ecosystem: Environmental > Aquatic > Marine > Oceanic | place: Arctic Ocean | collected... | reverse complement strand
GTGGCTAAAAAGACGTGGCTAAAACGTTAGCCACTAAAAATTATTATCGAGATAACTCTGCGCTTTTCTAGAGGCACGACCGGTACTTTTGGTAACTATCTCAAGCAGTTCACGGGCGCGTTTATTATCACCCAGCTGGTGATATATTTTTCCCAGCTTAAAACTTGCGTCCATGGTTTTGCTATGTCCGACATGCTGTTCAACAACGGCGGTAAATGCCTGTCGGGCCAACTCATCCTGCCCTTGCAATAAATAGATCTCACCGAGCCAGTAATAGGCATTGGCAACATAGGGGCTGGCAGGGAAATCCACAACATGCTGTTTAAAGGCCAGAGCTGCGCCTTCAGTATCACGCTGCTTAAGCAGCAGATCAGAGGCGTTGTCGTAATTGGCTTTCATCTCAGCAGAATTTGCTGGTGCTGTAGCTTGCGATGCCGCAGAAGATGTATTTGATGGATCAGATGGCAAAATGGGACTCGGCGCGATCTTTTGCTCAGCAACTCTGGTCTGAACAGCTGGCTGACCCGCAGAGTTTCCAGCAGTTAATGCGCTTAGTCGTCTGTCTAGGTCCAGATAATCATCCATCTGTCGCTGCTTCACCTGCTGTAGCTCGTGACTTAGCTCTTCAACCAGGCCTCGCAACATTCTGACTTCTTCTTGCAGAATCTGAGACTGATAATAGCTATCACCCGCCGCCGTCACATCCGCAGTGCGAGTAACGTTATTTTCTATGGGCGGACTCGACAAAATCGGGCTGCTTAAGTCAATAACCGGTGTCGGGTTTTGACCAATAGCGGTAGTCGAAAAAGAAGACAGCAGTAGAGCAAGTACGATGTTTGATTTCATGACTAATTAACTGTTTCCAGGTTTATTCCATATACAGCAACGGCCAAGGTCAGTAATAACCTCAGCCGCGCTAGTCGTTGTGTTGCAGTGTTCAAATGTACTAAAAAGATTCTTAAGGTACTTTTGAACTACTTTTAAAGCGCTCTGCTTAGAGGTACTTAAGAGCGCTTTAGCAGTATTACTTCAGTTCAACGCGACGGTTCATAGACCAGGCGCTGTCGTTGCTGCCGTAAGAGGCTGCGCGTTCTTCGCCGTAGCTTATCACTTCGATCAAGCCAGCTGAAACACCCTGCAATACCATAAACTTTTTAACTGCATTGGCGCGACGCTCGCCCAGTGCCATGTTGTATTCACGCGTACCGCGCTCATCGGCATGGCCTTCAAGGCGAACACTGCGTGGGTTGCTGTTTAGGGCAGCAGCATGTTCTAGCAATGCAGCACGTGACTCAGGCTTAAGTAGCGCCTTGTCATAGTCAAAGTAAAAAACTGTATCAGCGGCTGAGGCGGCATCCATCATTGCGCTATCATCGATAGCACTGGTACCAACCTGCCCTGTCTGTACTGCAGTATCTTCAATATCAGTGCTCTCGTCCGTAGGTGCTGAGCTACAGCCGGCCAAGATCATGGATAAAACAACTGCGGTAAAACCAAATTTATTAGAGTGAATCATTGTTAACTCCTGTTAACGTGGGTGGTAGAAAAACATCTTCAATATAGGTTAAATTCTTAACGCAAGAATGGCGACCATGCAGGCTCTCGCACATCCCCACTCTTGGCTGGCAGCACATATCGTACACCAGCATCTAACGAAACCGCCACTAGTACACCACGGTCCCCCTGCTTAGTTGCGTACATTAACATAGCTCCATTGGGCGCGACAGTAGGAGATTCATCTAATCTCGTCTGTGTTAGCTCAATCATCCTGCCGGTTACAAGGTCAAACGAGGCAACATGGAAGGTATCTGAGGATCTGTGGATCAGCGCCAGAGTTCGTCCGTCCGGCGCCAGACTGGCTCGCGCATTATAATTTCCCCTGAAAGTCAGGCGCTCCGTGGCTTTGCTTGTAATGTTTAACTTATAGATTTGTGGGGTGCCGCCACGATCTGAGGTAAACAGTAGGTGTTTTCCATCGGGCATCCAGGTCGGCTCTGTATCAATCGCAAAATGACGGGTCAGACGAGTAAATTTCTTGCTGGCCAAATCGAGTATATAAATTTCGGGATTACCGTCTTTACTCAGCACCAAAGCCATCTTTTTACCGTCTGGGGACCAGGATGGCGCGCCGTTAAGGCCGGTAAAATTAGTCAGCTGCTGCCGAGTTGCTGTTACCAGATTCTGGCGGAATATTGCAGGACGGCCTGTTTCGAAGGACACATAGGCTAGCTCTTTGCCGTTGGGAGCCCAAGATGGCGACATAATCGGCTCTGGAGATTCCAGCATTAGCTTTTCTCTGGCGCCATCGGCATCGGACACATTGAGCCGATAGATGTATTTTCCATTCTTTCGATTGGCGGTGACATAGGCGAGGCGCGTTGAGAATGCGCCACGGATACCGGTAATTTCTTGGTAGATTTTATCGCTAATTAGGTGGGCCAAATCTCGCATCTGGCTTTTAGTGCCACTCACGCGATGATTAAACTCGGTCTTCTTGGCCGTTACATTGAGCAGACTGAAGTCTAGCTGATAGCGACCTTCGCCGATGGGGATCATTGCGCCAACCACCAGGTACTCGGTACCCAGCATGCGCCAGTCACGATAGTAAACGTCGCTGGCGACAGAGGGAAATGCCAACATATCGCGACGTGGAATCGCCGAAAACAGTCCACTACGCTTTAAGTCTGCCTCCACAATGCTGCCGATATCTTCTTTAATCTGGATGCCATTTAGGGCAATGGGTGCAACGGCAATTATCGTCGGCTGATCATTGCCCTGGGTGACCCTAATAACTAACTCACTCCATGCGCTACTAGACAGGGCTAAGAACAAAGGCCCCACCAACAAAAACGCCATGCACATTCTGTTTATCCGGCTCAATTGTATTTCTCCATTAATTAAAGTCGCAAATCCTGCGGGCTAAAGGCTACGTCTACCTGTCGGAATCGCCTCTCAAACAAACCAGCATCCATTTTCTGTAATTCTTCAAACTGTTCTGCCTTGAACGCTGCCTGTTCCACTGAGCGATCAAAAGCGATATCGCCACTGGACTGCAATATTGTGACACCCACCACACGTCCTGTGGGCACCAGTCTAATTCGAATCACCGTTTCCATATCCCGTCGGGCACTGGGTGGACGGCTCCAGTTCTCAGACAGCCGCTGCTGAATAAGCTGGCGGAAACTGTTGGCGATACGGTCTTCTTCCTGAGCATTAAGCTGGGCCTGTTCCTGGTTCAGCGTTTCAGCAAATTCGGTTTCTACACGCTGGCGCTCTAATTCAGCTAAACGCTTCTCCTCTAGCTCTTTAGCTTTTAACTCCTTATCTTTCTTGGCTTTTAACGCGGCGGCTTTTTTCTTTTCTGCGGCGCGGCGCCGATCTGCCTCGCGCTTTTTCTTAGCCTGATCAACCTTGGGTTTTGCTGGCTTTTTAGCCGCAGGCTTTTTAACCACCGGCTTTTTCTTTGGCGCCAACTCCACTAACTTAGCCTCAATAAACTGTGGCTGTATCATCACCCGCTTAGACTCTGGCTGCCAGTTAATTAGCAGCCCACCCACCACTAGCACATGGACTGCAATGCTGACTAATATGGCGGATGCGTAGCTAAGAAAGTTGCTCATCAGCGACTGGGGGGCTCCGTTACCAGCCCCACAGAGGGCGCTCCCGCCAACTGAAGCTCACTCATTAAATTAACCACTGCACCGTAATCGACGGCCGTGTCGCCCCAAACTAGGATGGGAGTTTTGGGCTTTTGCCGCAGCACCTTGGCAACGCGATCTTTAATCACGGCCAATGTCTGAATTTTATTATTTCCTTTAACATCGATCCAATAACTGCCATCGGCTTTAATGGAAACAATAAATGGCTCCAGATCTTTGCTGTCCATTGGCGCAGAGTTTGCGTCAGGCAGCTCCACCTTAACGCCCTGCATTAACAGGGGCGCGGTAATCATAAATACCACCAGCAGCACCAGAGTCACATCAATGTAGGGAACCACATTGATCTCGGCGACTAGTTTACGTTTTGCTTTTCTGTGCTTCACAAATTCGGCCTCAGAATCTAGGCGCTAATTAGCGCGAGTGAACCTGACGATGCAGGATGCTAGAAAACTCATCAGAGAAGGTGTCGTAGTTGCCATTGATCACCTCAACCTGCGCGGCAAAGCGGTTATAGGCAATCACAGCCGGAATAGCAGCGAAAAGCCCCATCGCTGTGGCAATCAAGGCCTCAGAGATACCAGGCGCTACGGTGGCCAGAGTGGCCTGCTGCACCATGGCCAATCCACGGAAAGAATTCATAATGCCCCAAACTGTGCCAAACAGGCCGATATAGGGGCTTACCGAGGCAACACTGGCAAGAAATGGCAGGTTGGTGCTGAGCTTTTCCTCTTCCCTGGACAGGGCCACACGCATGGCGCGATCGGTGCCTTCCATAACGGCTTCTGGGTCTGCTTTATCTGTTTGAGCTAAACGATTGAATTCGCGAAAGCCGGCGCGGAATACATTTTCGATACCGTCTCCAGCGCCCTCTTCTTTGGCCCGGTCGGTAAGATCGTGATAGAGAATATTGAGATCAACGCCAGACCAAAAGGTATCTTCAAAATCACGAAAGCTGCGCTGAGCCCCATTTAAAAACAGTGCGCGCTGCACAATCATAATCCAGGACAGAACCGACATGATAAACAGCGTGGCCATCACCAACTGCACCAGCACACTGGCATTGGTAATAAGCGCTAATATGGATAAGTTTTCTTCATTCACCAGCATAAACTCCAGATTTAGCCAAGTTGGCTATTTAAGGTTGCAAACATATTTTTCGGCATACCCTTGGGGCGTTTGTTGTGAGCATTAACACAGGCGACGTTAACACTGCCCTCTACTAGCAATTCCTCACCACGAAACACCTGCTGAGTCATCTCAAACCGTGCTCTACTGGCCTTGCTCAGAACCGCGGTTACGGTAATTTCATCGTCCAGTACTGCGGGGCTGTGATACTTGAGAGCCACATCGGTGACCACAAATTGCAGACCATCGAACAGCGCCGGTTTGTCAAAGCCTAGACTACGCATCAGCTCCGTGCGCGCCCGCTCCATAAACTTTAGGTAATTTGCATAGAACACAATGCCACCAGCATCTGTGTCTTCGACATAGATACGAATGGGTAGAACAAACTCAATCATTGTTGTCATCCATCTGCTCTTGAAGGCGCTTTGGGCTCTTTAAGCCAAAGTGTTCGTAAGCCATGCGTGTTGCCATGCGCCCTCTTGAGGTACGCATAAGGTAACCCTGCTGAATCAGAAAGGGCTCAAGTACGTCTTCGATAGTGCCGCGCTCTTCGCTGAGGGCTGCCGCTAGACTATCCACACCTACGGGACCGCCATCAAACTTTTCCATGAGCATAAGCAGAAGGCGCCTATCCATATGGTCGAAGCCGCTTTGATCCACATTGAGCATATTTAACGCGGCATCGGCGATGTCTGATGTAATGTTGCCGTCGGCTTTAACTTCGGCGTAGTCACGCACACGACGCAACAGGCGGTTAGCAATTCTTGGGGTGCCGCGAGAGCGACAGGCTATTTCTTTGGCCCCGCCCGCATCAATAGCAACGCCTAAAATAGAAGCGGCGCGAGTGACAATACTGGTGAGATCCTCTACAGAATAGAATTCTAGGCGCTGCACAATACCAAAGCGATCCCGCAGCGGCGATGTCAGCAAACCCGCTCTGGTGGTTGCGCCAACCAGCGTAAAGGGCGGTAAATCAAGTTTGATTGATCGAGCCGCTGGACCTTCACCAATCACAATATCCAGCTGGTAATCTTCCAGTGCAGGGTAAAGAATTTCTTCGACCACGGGGCTCAGGCGATGAATCTCATCAATAAATAGCACATCCCCCGCTTCTAAATTAGTCAGCAGCGCGGCCAGATCTCCGGCTTTTTCTAGTACGGGACCAGACGTGGTTTTAAGGTCGACCTTCATCTCATTGGCAATAATATGGGCGAGCGTGGTTTTACCTAGGCCTGGAGGGCCAAATACGAGGGTGTGATCAAGGGGTTCAGAACGTCTGCGCGCCGCTTCAATAAAGATATGTAACTGCTCTTTAACCACAGGCTGGCCCACATACTCGGCCAAGGTGGTAGGACGCAGCGCACGGTCAAAACGCTCTTCGCTAACGGTAATATCTGCGGAAATAAGTCGATCAGGTTCTATCATTGGGCGCCATCTCAAATGTGCCTGTAAGCATACCTTGATGCCCTTAAATTTACACTAGCTTTAAGGCCTTGCTGGTGCCTAGGTGCTTACTCTCTGCTACCTGCGCCTACTTTGCGACCATGCTCTTAAGTGCCGCCCTAATAAGCTGTTCGGCACTGGTAATCTCATCCGTTGCAGCTCGGCTAATCATCTTCGCCGCATCCTGAGGTTTGTAACCCAAGGCTATTAGTGCGCTTTCTGCTTCCTGGGCTAAATCAGGCTGTTTAGTCAGGGCGCTGGACGCTGATGCAGTAGTATCAATGTCCCCTACCCGATCACGCATCTCAATGACCAAACGCTCGGCAGTCTTTTTACCCACTCCCGGCAACTTCACTAGCGTGGCTACATCGTTGTTATGGACACAGATACTAAATTCATTGGCCGACATGCCGGACAAAATCGCCAGTGCCATCTTCGGGCCAACACCATTGACCTTAATAAGATGGCGAAACAATGCGCGCTCCGACAGTTCGGTAAATCCATAGAGCTGCTGGGCATCTTCGCGAACCACAAAATGGGTATGCAGCGTAACCGACTGGCTTACTTCAGGCAGCGCGAAAAAAGTACTCAGAGAAACCAAAACCTCGTAGCCAACACCCTGCACGTCGAGCAGTAAATCCGGTGCCTGTTTATCAATTATCACGCCTTGAAGTCGTCCGATCATGGTCTGGCTTTCTCTCTATTTTAGTTTTGCTTAAACGTTTATTTAAATCTGCCGCGAGCATAGCCTTTAACGCCAGCCCCCGCTAATGCTGCCTGTGTTCCCATGCTATGGCCATGACAGATAGCGATAGCCAAGGCATCAGCCGCATCTTCTGCGGGTGCTTCCGACAACCTAAGTAGCTGCACAATCATCATGGTTACCTGGGCCTTGTCTGCGCTACCGGTGCCAACAACGGCCAGCTTAACACTGCGGGCACTGTACTCACCCACAGGTAACCCTGCATTACCGCCAGCAACTATTGCCGCGCCTCGCGCCTGCCCCAACTTGAGCGCCGAACTAGGATTGTGGGCCAGAAAGACTTCTTCAATGGCCATTTGATCTGGTTTGTATTGCTCAACAATCTGACTGACGCCGTCAAAGATAATTTTAAGTCGTTCAGGCAGAGACTTCTCAGGAAGCCGAATAATACCGCTAGTGACATAGTTGACTTTACTCCCCTCGATATCAATCACACCGTAGCCGGTGCGTCTTGATCCTGGGTCAATGCCAATTATTCGCGTCATATTATTAATACTGGTCTCGGGTCACTTTTAGGTAGGCCTCTTTAGCAAAGCCTATGGGATAGGCGCAGAGTGTTGCAATGGATGCTTGGGGAGTCAACCTCAATTTGGCCACCCATAAAAAAAGCCCCCAGAACAGAATTCTGAGGGCTCTTTAAAGGAGCTAGTTACTAGAAGTAATTAGTCTTCTTTTTTAGCTGCAGCTTTCTTAGGTGCAGCTTTTGCCTTTGCTTTAGGCTTTTCTTCAGCTGCAGGTGCTTCTTCAGCAGCTTCTTCTACAACAGGAGCAGCTTCTTCAACCGCCGGAGCTTCTTCTGCAACAGGAGCAGCTTCTTCAACCGCTGGGGCTTCTTCTACAACAGGAGCAGCTTCTTCAACCGCCGGGGCTTCTTCTGCAGCAGGAGCAGCTTCTTCAACCGCTGGGGCTTCTTCTGCAACAGGAGCAGCTTCTTCAACCGCCGGGGCTTCTTCTGCAACAGGAGCAGCTTCTTCAACCGCCGGGGCTTCTTCTACAACAGGAGCCGGAGCAGGAGCAACCGCTTTAATAAGGCCTTCAGCCAATAGAATAGCAATTTTTTCGTCAGCATTTACCCAGTTTTTATGTGCGTTCTTAACCGCATAACGGCCAGAACCCTTTTGGTAAACGGTATATTCTTTCGTCTTCTTTATAACTTTCATCGGTATTTCCTCTTGTGATTACTCGTTTGAGTTTATGGTGCTCTTTTTAACAACTTACAACTTTTGCAGTTACTAATTCTTTTATTGAATCGTGTTTTTAATCTTCTTTGCTACGCACGCGGATATTCAGATCCCTTAGCTGGGTAGCATCTACCACAGAGGGTGCATCCGTTAGCAGGCAAGCTGCAGACTGAGTTTTCGGGAACGCAATAACGTCACGAATACTGTCTGCACCGACCATTAACATAATTAGGCGGTCTAGACCAAAGGCCAATCCACCATGAGGTGGCGCGCCATACTGAAGGGCATCTAACAAAAAGCCAAACTTCTCGCGCTGCTCTTCAGCAGATATCTTCAACACATCAAATACCGCTGCCTGCAACACCTGATCGTGAATACGAATAGAACCGCCACCCAACTCAGTACCGTTAAGCACCATGTCGTAAGCGCGGGAAAGTGCCGTGGCCGGGTTAGCCTGCAACTCTTCAATTGAACAGGATGGTGCGGTAAAGGGATGGTGCAATGGGGTTAAGCCGCCATCAGAAGTGGTTTCGAACATAGGAAAGTCGATAACCCAAAGTGGCGCCCAGGTGCTGGTATACAGGTTTAGATCTGCGCCGACTTTGCAACGCAGTGCGCCCAAGGCTTCCGACACGACCTGAGACTTATCCGCACCAAAGAACACTATATCGCCGTTCTTAGCATCCAGTCGCTCCATAATGTTCATGGTGACCTCGTCTCCAAGGAACTTAATAATCGGTGACTGTAGACCCTCTATACCCGTCTCAATGGCATTGACCTTAATCCAGGCCAGACCCTTGGCACCATAGATGCTAACGAACTTGGTGTAGTCGTCTATTTGCTTGCGTGATATCTCAGCGCCGCCTGGCACTTTAAGTGCCGTAACACGACAGGCTGGATCATTGGCTGGGCCGGCAAACACTTTAAATTCAATGTCCTTAAGCAGGTCTTTAATCTCAACTAGCTCTAGGGGAATGCGTAAATCTGGCTTGTCCGAACCGTATTTGTCCATGGCATCGGCATAAGTCATGCGCGGGAAGGCGTCGAATTGAACATCCATATGCTCCGCGAAAATGCCGCGAATCATGGTTTCGGTGGTGGACATAATGTCCTCTTCATCAACAAAAGAGGCTTCTATATCAATCTGGGTGAATTCTGGCTGACGGTCTGCACGCAGATCTTCATCGCGGAAACATTTGGCAATCTGGTAGTAACGGTCAAAACCCGCCACCATCAACATCTGCTTAAACAGCTGTGGTGATTGAGGCATGGCAAAGAACTGCCCGGGATGGGTGCGCGATGGAATCAAGTAATCTCGCGCACCTTCTGGTGTAGCACGGGTCATAATCGGCGTTTCAATATCTAAGAAGCCGTCTTCGACTAGATAGTTGCGAATGCTTGAGGTAATTTTCGAGCGAAAACGCAGGCTATTCTGCATCTCGGTGCGACGCAGATCCATATAGCGATACTTCAGGCGAACATCTTCGCCGACCGTAATATGGTCATCCAACTGGAATGGCGGCGTATTGGCTGAGTTAAGAATCTCAAGCTTAGTGCCATACACTTCGATCTCACCGGTGGCCATATTCGGGTTTACAGTGCCTTCACTGCGCGCACGAACTCGACCGGTAACCTTCAACACATATTCGGAGCGAACCTTGTCGGCCTGCTCAAAAAACTCACCGGCATCAGAATCAAATACTACCTGCACAATACCTTCACGATCACGAAGGTCGAGAAAAATAACGCCGCCATGGTCACGGCGACGATCAACCCAACCGCACAGGGTAATCTCTTGGTCAATATGGGCGCTTCTAACGAGTCCACTATAGGTAGTTCGATACATCGGTAATATGTTCCTGCTCTAGAGTTTTAATGCACCCTGGGGTGCGTTACTTAATTAGATGTTGCTTACTCGGGCGCGTCGACTAATCGGAATGCACCGCTTAATTTAGCTGGCGGCTGGCGTTGTCTTGCTGGCACCTGCGTCCTTCTTGCCTTCACTTTTGCCGCTCTTGCCTTCGCTCTTTCCTTCGCTTAGGTTCTTCTTGTTACCGCTCTTAAAGTCAGTTTCATACCAACCACTGCCGCTAAGGCGAAAACCCGCCGCTGATATAAGCTTATTCAGCTCAGGCTTGTCGCATTGAGGGCAGTCCGTTAACGGATCGTCACTCATTTTCTGCAACTTTTCGAGCTCATGGCCACAAGACTTACAGCGATACTCATAAATTGGCATATTGTCTAAACCTAATACGGGGGTCTGGTGCTTGGGGTTAACTTGGCGTTAAAACGCGCAGCATTATACATCAGCCTATGCAACAGGCGAATGCTAAATAAGGTAGTATCAAGACGGTTAGTTTAAAAAAGTGATAAAAAAACCGCTTATTCGTGGCACAACTGCAAATCAGCGGCTATAAATAATGTCGAGGCCCTGTTGACGGTACCCGCATTACGACAGGGTTGGTTTAGTTGGATAACCAATATCACGAAGGATTATAAAATGGCCGTAAAAAAAGGTACTGCAAAGAAAAAGGCTCCAGCAAAGAAAAAAGCTGTTGCAAAGAAACCACTCGCTACAAAAGCCTCCGTTAGAAAGGCTATCGTAAAGAAGGCACCCATAAAGAAAGTAGCGGCTAAAAAAGCTGCTCCAAAGAAGTCTGTAGCAAAAAAATCTCCCGCCAAAAAGACTGTCACCAAAAAGGCTGCCATGCCAGCCAGCAAAAATACTGCGATAACCGAGCGTTACAGCAAGACCGATATAGTTAACGAGCTCGCAACTAATTCTGGTTTAAATCGCAAGCAAATTGGCATTGTTCTCGACGAGCTTAGTCTTCTAGTTCGCCGCCATGTCAAAAAACGCGCCGTAGGGGAATTTGTACTGGCCGGTCTGGTTAAAATCACCACGATCAAAAAGCCAGCCAAAAAAGCACGTAAGGGCATTAATCTATTTACCGGTAAAGAGACTGTATTTAAAGCGCAGCCTGCTACTAATGCGGTAAAGGTATTTGCACTGAAGGGCCTGAAGGATATGGCGAACTAGCCAGACCATTTAGGCTAATGTAACCCAGGTATCTCGCTACTATTGTTATCTGTCACAACGAGTATCTGTACCAACAAAAACCCCTGTCTATCAGGGGTTTTTGTTTAATAGCTCATCAGCCAACCGTGTTTGCAGGCTAACTTGGATAGATGCGAGGGTCTCTTCGCTATAGTCGATCGCCGTCACTGCACCCCATACGGGCCCAGGCCAGGCTGCATCCGTCTTAGTTCTGGCCACATGATGCATATGTAACTGGGGCACCATATTGCCGATAGTCGCTATATTAAGCTTATCTGGACTAAACAGCCCCTGCATGGCTTCTGCCAACACACAGGATTCATGTAAAAGCTGATTACGATCGGCACTATTGAGCTGGTATATCTCTTTGATATCGGCGCGTTTGGGCACCAGAATTGTCCAGGGATAGTTGGCGTCTCTACTCAACAGCAGCAGGCAGAGTGGAAATTCACCGACCAGTAGCGTGTCGGTCATTAATCTTTCATGTAATTGGAACATCAGCCCTCTCTATTTTATGTTTACTCTGTACCGCAACCCTTCGGCACCGTAAAATGGCCGCTTAATCGCCAACCCTTTACCCACCAACAAATAGTGTAAAAGAAACCATGCGCGCCAGCCAATATTTGATTACCACCAAGAAAGAATCTCCAGCCGATGCAGAAGTCATTAGCCACCAGCTAATGCTCCGTGCCGGTATGATCCGCAAAGTAGCCTCGGGTCTTTATTCCTGGTTACCCATGGGTCTGCGTGTATTTCGTAAGGTGGAAGCCATCGTACGTCAAGAAATGGACCGAGCCGGTGCCCTAGAATTAATGATGCCCGTGGTTCAGCCCGCCGATCTCTGGGAAGAGTCTGGCCGCTGGGGGCAATTTGGTCCTGAGCTGCTGCGCATTAAAGATCGCCATAACCGCGAATTCTGCCTCGGCCCGACCCACGAAGAAGTGATCACCGATATTATTCGCAATGAAATTAACAGCTATAAACAGCTGCCCGCCAACTTCTACCAGATTCAAACTAAGTTTCGCGACGAGCGACGCCCACGCTTCGGTGTAATGCGCACCAGAGAATTCTGCATGAAAGACGCCTATTCCTTTCACAGCAATGCCGAATCACTGCAAGACACCTACGAAAACATGTATCAGACCTACAGCAAAATATTTGAACGCATCGGTTTAGTGTTTCGCGCAGTTCTGGCCGACACCGGCAGTATCGGTGGCAGCCACTCACATGAATTTCATGTGCTGGCCGATTCCGGTGAAGACGCCATTGTGTTCTCCACAGAGAGTGATTACGCCGCCAATATTGAAAAGGCAGCAGCGCTGGCTCCTACAGACGAAGCCGCCGCTGCTAGTGCTGAGATGGCCGAACTAGCCACCCCAGGTGTACATACTATTAGCGAACTCTGTGCGTTTATCGGCACAGAGGCACCCCAGACACTTAAGGCTCTAATTGTTAGCGCAGAAAATGACGAAGGCATCACCCAGCTTTACGGTCTAATGGTTCGCGGTGATCACGAGCTCAACGAAGTTAAAGCTCAGCATGCCTTAGGCTTAAGCAGCGAAATTACCTTCGCTACAGAAGAACAAATTAAAACCACATTGAACTGTTCACCTGGTTCACTGGGGCCGGTAAATCTCAACCTACCCATGGTGGTTGACCACAGTGCCGCGCAGCTTAGCGACTTTGTCTGTGGTGCCAATCGCGATGGCTACCATTTAACCGGTGTTAATTGGACCCGAGATTGTGGCGAGTTTACCGTTGCAGACATTCGCAATGTTGTTGCTGGAGATGCAAGCCCAGACGGCAAGGGTGTGCTAGAAATTAAACGAGGCATTGAAGTTGGTCATATCTTCCAGCTCGGCACCAAGTACAGTGAAGCGATGAAAGCTACCGTGCTCGATGAAAATGGTAAAGAGCAGTTTATGAGTATGGGCTGTTACGGTATTGGTGTCAGTCGCATTGTCGCTGCCGCTATCGAACAGAACAATGACGACAATGGCATTATCTGGCCCGACGCGATCGCCCCATTCCAAATCGCACTGGTGCCGATCAACATGCATAAGTCTGACGCAGTTAAAGAAACCTGCGAAGCACTGTATGCAACACTGACTGCCGCTGGTTACGAAGTGTTATTTATGGACGAAGCCAAGGCGCGACTGGGCGGCATGCTCGCAGATACCGAATTACTCGGCATCCCCCACCGCATCGTTATTGGTGATCGCGGACTGGAAGGCGGTACTGTTGAATATCGCAACCGTCGTGCACCGGAAAATCAACATATAGCTATGGATGAGCTGAATGACTTTATTGCGGAAAACGTTTTTAAATAATTCGCCAGTTACATTGGGCCGTCTACGCACTGTCGTAACGGCCCTATTATTTCTCTGCTTGGCAAGCACAGCCTCTGGGTTTGACAGCCCAGATCCAGCGTTAGCCTCGGCGCTTAAAAAAGCCGCAGCCTCCGCCGACAGCTTTGACAATGCTTACGACGCCGAAGTCTGGTTGGTCTCCAAAGAACCCTCTCTTGCAACACTTGTTAAAGACAAACAGACCCGCCTCGATCTACTGCGCCTGATTCACAAAGAAGCCTCTCGGGCAGGTCTACAACCAGAAATAGTACTGGCCCTGATAGAAGTCGAAAGTCATTTTAATCAGTATGCTGTTTCTTCCGCCGGCGCTCAGGGCATGATGCAGGTAATGCCTTTTTGGAAAAAAGAAATTGGTCGGCCAGACGACAATCTAATTCATACCCAAACCAATCTGCGCTATGGCTGCACCATTCTTAAATATTATTTGGACAGAGAAAAAGGTCGACTCGCCGATGCGTTGGCACGCTATAACGGTAGCTATGGTCAGTACTGGTACGCGGAACGAGTACTGGACGCCTGGGCCAAGAATTGGAAATAGGCAGATAGCTTCTGTTATAAGCTTATACCACCAGAGGTCTAGTGCCGATAGCCGTTCGGTTCTGCTAGAATCAGTCTATTGATGAGCGACATTTAGTCGGCACAATATAGGGAACACCGATGTCAAAAACTACAGAGCTATCCCCAGTCCAGTTACGCCATGCCATTCGCAGCGGTGAACATGTCGGTAATACCTCAGGTTTTTGCCAAGGGTTTGTACAGTGTAATCTAGTTATTTTGCCCGCCGATGCCGCCGCGGACTTTCTAAAATTCTGTGAAGCCAACCCCAAGCCCTGCCCGCTCATTGCCATGTCAGAACCCGGCGCGAGCAATATTCCAAAGCTCGGCACCGACCTGGATATCCGCACCGACATCCCCAGCTACAAAGTATTTGAAAATGGCATAGTCACCCAAGAGATTAGTGATATCTCCGAACTCTGGCGCGATGACCTAGTGGCTTTTCTACTCGGCTGTTCCTTCTCCTTTGAAGAGGCATTAATCGCTGACGGTTTAGAGGTGCGCAATGTGACCGAAGGCGTCAATGTGCCCATGTATACCACTAATATAGACTGCGCCCCAGTCGGGCCCTTTACCGGAAAAATGGTCGTGAGCATGCGCCCCTTCGCGCCCGAAGAAGCTCTGCGCGCCGCAGCCATATGTGAACGCTTTCCCTCGGTACATGGCGCACCCATTCATTATGCTAACCCTCAAGACATTGGCATTACCGACATAACCCAGCCTGACTACGGCGATGCCGTCACTATTAAAGAAGGTGAACACCCGTTATTTTGGGCCTGCGGTGTAACACCTCAGGTTGCATTAGCTGCCGCCAAACTGCCCTTCTGCATTACCCATAGTCCAGGCTATATGCTAGTGACAGATCTCAAAAATACCGACCTCGCTGTCAGCGAGGCTTAAGGAAACAACATGTCATTGCTATTAAATTGCGATCTCGGCGAAAGCTTCGGTGCCTGGAAAATGGGCCTCGACGATCAGGTAATGCCCTTTATAGATCAGGCCAATGTTGCCTGTGGTTTTCACGCCGGCGACCCTATTGTGATGAAGCGAACATTACTCTCCGCCAAGCGGCATAATGTCGTTGTCGGTGCTCATCCTAGCTATCCAGATCTCGCGGGCTTTGGTCGACGCTCCATGAATCTACCCCCCGTAGAAATCATCGCCATCGTGCAGTATCAGATCGCTGCACTGGCTGGCATGGCAAATAACATTGATACGCCCATTACCTATGTTAAACCCCATGGTGCGCTGTACAACGACATGATGGCCAATGGCCATATTCGCAGTGCCGTGATGCAAGCCATTGCCGAATCCCATGTACCACTGGCCTTTATGTTACAGGCCACACCAGATGCAGAAACCCATCGCGAAGAAGCAAAGATGTTTGGTCTGGAGCTGATGTTTGAAGCCTTTGCCGACCGCTGTTATGACGACAACGGCGCCCTGCTTTCAAGAAGTAAAGAAGGCGCCGTGCACAGCAAAGAAAAGATGCTTGCTCAGGTAGCCCAGCTGAAAAATGATGGCAGTGTTACCACTGTTAGCGGTCATCGATTAGAACTGCAAGCCGATTCGCTCTGCGTCCATGGCGATAATATCGATGGCGTAAATGCTATCGAAGAAATCCGCCAAATAATTAATTTATGAGCAGCCCGCAACAGACTATCTCCATTGCTGGAGAGAACTCTCTTATTGTGTATTTTGGTGATAAACCAGGCGCGGCGATAGCCTCACAGGTTGCCCAAACTGCTCATCAGCTGCGGGAGTCTCTGAGCCAGGTCTTGATCGACCTAATCCCCTCCTATGCTTCCCTACTGGTTATTTACAATCCGCTGCAAACCGACCACAACGCCGTGCGTAAATCGATTCGCCAAGCACTTAGCAATCTGACCGATGATGTAAATAGTGAAAGTAATAAAGGTCAGACACAGGGCTCACTGGTTAGCCTACCGGTTTATTACAGCACCGAGTCCGGGCCAGATTTACAGACCCTAGCCGATGGCGCAGGACTGACCACCGAACAGGTAATTGCCATCCATCAGCAGACCGAATACCGCGTTTATGCCATTGGCTTTGCCCCAGGGTTTGCCTATCTTGGTGAAGTTGATCCCCGTATCGCAGCACCCCGACTGGCCACCCCAAGACAAAAAGTACCCCGCGGCGCCGTGGCCATTGCCGACCGACAGACCGCCGTTTACCCGGCACAGTCCCCAGGCGGCTGGAACCTCATTGGTCTCTGCCCACAGCGAATGTTTGATCCTAACGCCAACCCAACAATGCCAGTTCAAGTTGGGGATCGCGTGCGCTTTGAAGCGATAGACAAGCAAACCTTTTTAGAACTAGGTGGCCAACTGTGAGCGGTTTAAAGGTTATTCAGCCCGGCATATTCAGCCTTCCCCAAGACAGCGGACGCTTTGGTCAGCACGCCGTTGGCCTTACCACCGGAGGGCCACTAGATAGCAATGCTTTTCGCTGGGCCAACCGGCTCTGTGGGAATGCCCTAGAAGCCACTGCTATTGAAGTGACCATCGGCGGACTGGTATTGGAGTCGACAACCACAACCCAAATCGCCCTCACCGGCGCAGACATTCCTTTAACTATTAACAAAAAACCAGCTGCACTGTGGCACAGCCATGCCATAAACCCCGGCGACCGGATTGAACTGGGTTTTGCCACCGCGGGCAGTCGTGGCTATTTTGCCGTTGCGGGTGGTTTTCAGTTTGAACCCATTTTCAATAGCGCCTCTACGGTACCTCGCGAAGCTCTGGGTGGACTGACTCAAGATGGCACCGCATTGCAAACCGGACAGCTGCTGCCCTGCGAAACCGTAAAGGATCATCGGGACAGTCAGACCGTGCCCAAACATCTAGTGCCAGATTATGGCAATAACAGTGCCCTATTAAGGGTGGTACTGGGATACCAGCAAGAGGCCTTTAGCAATCTGCAAAAACAGCTGTTTTTTACCTCTCAATACGCCGTGACCGAGAGCAGTGATCGCATGGGCTATCGCCTGAAGGGATCTAAGATTACGCCATCCTTAGAGGGTATTCTCTCCGAAGGAATATGCCTTGGTGCCATTCAGGTGCCCGCCGATGGTCAGC
>Ga0115007_10001136_pt1 | contig 17266 bp, 4 predicted proteins | sample ArcOceMetagenome_2_FD_87166 | JGI IMG/M metagenome (GOLD analysis project Ga0115007, IMG submission 87166) | Marine eukaryotic phytoplankton communities from Arctic Ocean - Arctic Ocean ARC135M Metagenome | ecosystem: Environmental > Aquatic > Marine > Oceanic | place: Arctic Ocean | collected... | reverse complement strand
TACTTGGGCAGTGACTTTCGAGGCATTGCGGGGAGATGCTGGTACTATTATTGCTAATATCACAAACATAAAAGGTACAACTATTGAGTTAGTAGAGTGGTTGATGGCAGTCTTAATAGAATGTATTTGGTGCACTAACTCTTCTTTTTTTTTTACTTGGATCTGAATTTTTTCACTGTTTTTAATGCTACAGGTACTAATGGTGTTGCTTTTGATGCGATAACTACAGCTTTTCAAACCACACCAAGTATGAATGTTGTTGAACAAACTGGTGGTACCTATTTGACTGGTACATTCGATATTATATTCCTGTCAATACATCAAACGACTGTATCGGTGGATGCAAGTGAACTTGATATGCGTGTGGTTATTGATAATCTGTTGGTATTGGGTGGCTATTCAAGTGCAACGCCTTCAAGTGTCAGTCGAATAGGTCCAAATCGAGCCGGTGCCTACCAATGGCACATAGACCTTGCAAGTGACAACAGTGGTGGTGATATTCCCTTGTTTACTGTCAATGGTGATCAATTAGTGTGTGGACTGAATTGCCCAACTCCAGCTGTAAATGTTACTTCAGTAAGAGACAGAGAAAAACCATGGAAACAACAATTAAAATTAGAAGCTTCTCATTCTTATGAAACGCAACATGTCACTATATCTTCTGCGGCACAAGTGCACGAAGTTCAAACACTTGAAGTGTTTGCTACAAAAGGCTTCTTTCATTTATCTTTGGGTTCTTACAGTGTTGCTTTTCGTTTAAATTTGCTTCCTATTTCTACTTTATCTTCTCGGGTGAAAGTTGCTCTTCAAACATTGGTTGGTGTGGACAGCGTGGACGTGTCCTTTAACATGTTGGTGAATACAACAATGAACGTTGTTGTAACATTTACACATTGGAATGGTGATGTTCCATTAATATCTTTAAACGATACTGCTCTTCTTTATGAAACCTTTGACAATGGTGTTTTTGTTGGCACAATACCAGCTCATGGAAATGTTGTTGAAACAACGAAAGGAATCGGTTGTGAAGAGCAAGCCATTGAATTGTTGGACAGTGATCCAACAACACAGGGTTATTTCACATGTACATTTGGTTCAGATCCTATGGTTTCGAATCCAATTGCTTACGACAGTTCAGCCATGGAAATTGCCAGAGTTCTTTCCCAACTTCCACTGTTGGGTCCAGTTCGTGTCAGTCTTTCACCAAATGTCATGTCCGTTTCAGGTGGAGCTGACACGGCTGTATTCAGACGATGGGACATCACTTTTGCCAATTATGTTGGAAGTGCAAGTTCTCTCATTGCATGTACAGTTGGAACAGCCAGTGGTTCAACCTCATCGATTTCAACTGCCGTTAGAGTCAGTCGTGTTAAATATGGAGAAGGAGTCGCTGCTTCGGGTACTTTTGGATTAGGTATTTTAAATGGTGCTTCCGAATCTTCAACAGCACATGCGATTGGTTCAGCCACAACCGCCGCAGTGATTACCACTGGTTTGTCTAATTTAGGTACAGCACCATTCAACGTGGAACGTCAAGTGTACGGTTACGGGACAATAGATCAATACAAATACATTGTGACATGGCCCATTTCAACGGGCGGCACCAATCATGGTCGACTCGAAGTCTTTGAAGGATTCACAGGTGGGACGTTGCCATCACTCGCTGTTGACGTTGTCACAAAATCAACTTTGTATGAAGTGCAAACCATTACGAGTGCGAGTGGTGCAAGTAATTTTGTGTTAAGTTTTGACAATCAAGAAACATCCACTGCATTTGAAACATCTTCTACGGCATTAAATATTGAACAAGCTTTGAATGCACTGAGTTCAGTTGGAGTTGTCGAGGTCTCTCGGACCGGATCAGCACCAACAGTGACTTGGTCCATTACTTTTGTCAAACCCATTGCAGTTGGAGGAGCTGCAGGATTGCCGACATCAAGAACAAGTCATACAAAATGCACTTATAATTACGAAAAAAAACAATGTCACCAATCCTACACACATGCACATTCATGTCGACAATATGATGGAATCAGTCGTTCTGTTTGTGTTGCCTCTGACACAACTAATAGTTCTTGTGCATGGGACGAAGGTAGTCAAAAATGCCGACAAGCGAGTTACGTGGTTGGGGATGATTTTGAATGTCGAATTTATGATGGAAAGGATAAACAATGTGGTACTTTAGGATATCAATTTCCAGTTCTACACTTGGCTGGTACTGGATATACTGTGTCTGTTTTGCAAGAATCAACATTGTCACCTTTGGAAGGAACATTTAAATTAAGTCACGGGCGAAACAGTGTTCGGTTACCCTACGATGTGACAGAACTTGGTTTAAAAACCAGTCTTGAAAATATTCTTGATGTTGGTAAAGTATCAGTAACAAAACAAACAAACCCATCCGGACATCCAAGTGGTTGGGGATCTCACACATGGGATATTGTGTACGATGAGTATTCTGCTATTGTATTTCAAGTCAAATACATAGATGTTCAAAACCCATCGTTATTAACGCTGTCACAGGAAGCATTAATTACTCATGTAGAAGTACCACATTCTCATTTACAGAAAGGTGATATTGTTCACTTGATTGAAACAGAAAATATTGTGAAAGGTTACCAACATTACTGGACTGTTGTGTCAGTAGTATCACCAACACAATTTACCATTAATGTATTGGAACAATCAAGACCCGGTATGGGTAGAGGACGGTACCAACATCCAAATCCTGCGTTAATGCTTGGTCAAGCTATTAAAGAACCAACGATATTTATGGATCATTCACAAATTTTTACATCGGGTACTTTGACGGCCTCGTCGGAGATACTTCAAGAAGGTTCTAAATCATGTTGTGCTTCAGGTACTTTTAGACTTGGTCTTTCCGAACCCACAAGTCAGCTGCCTGGGCATGTTTTTGCTTTAAATGGATCACCAGTAGTTCGCACGACAGAAGATCTCACTGAAAATGGCTTGTTGTTTCGTGGTGCACCAATTAAAATTGGTGGTACCATGTATACAATTCTGGAAAATGCATATATTTTTGATGAAACAAGAATTGTGTTGGACCGTAATTATGAAAATGCTGATTCACCATCGATGAATGGTGATATAGCATTTTACAGTGAATTTACACCCATGCTTGCTTTGGACGCCTCCGCTGTTGAAATAGATACAGCTTTAAGTGCACTAAGTGCCTTTTCAAAAAGAGGTGTTTCTGTCCATCGCAGTGTATCCGACAAAAATGCTGGATTCACGTGGATGATTACATTTTTTGATTCGCGATTTACGGGTGATGTACCGTTGCTAACAGTTGATCACACGAGGGCACAAGATGAAAGAACAACATTGAAAGGTGCTGGTGTCCATATTTCTGTCACTGAAATTATTCCCGGTAGTCTTGCATCTATTCAAAGCATTCAAACATCTTCGTTGTCAAAATTATCAGGAACATTTACACTTACATTTCGACAAGAAACAACTGGTTCAATTCCGTACAATGCCACAGCCAAAACAATGAAAGCAACTTTAGAAGCAATGCATAACATTGGACGCGTAGATGTCAGTCGATCAAAACCTTCTCCTGTGTATGGTTGTACATGGTTGGTGACATTTCTTAGTTCTGCTGGACCTGTACAACATCTTTTAGTAGGAAATACAGGTAAAAATACCCCCGGTGGCAGCACTTTCAAAGGTATCAGTAGTGATGATGCTGTTATCAACGTAACTTCTGTTCGTCAAAGTACTACTGTACCACTTGGTGGGACCTTTAAATTAAAATTTCGTGGCCAAGAAACAACGGCCTTGCCACATGATGCTTCTGCTGCCAATGTAAAAACCGCATTGGAAGCATTGCCAGTTGCTGCAGGGCTGGGTGTAAATGCTGGACAACTGAATATTGCAGTGCATCGAGAGACATTGTCTAACATTGGAAGTTTTCAATGGTTTGTTACTTTTCAACGTTCGTTGAGAAACAACAAAGAGTCTTATTTTGATTTACCAAACCTTGAACTTGATACGTCACTTCTTTCTGGTTCCCTTTGTACTGCTACTGATCGTTCTTCTGATGGATGCACTCATGACACAACTGTACATGAACACACTGCCGGTTCTTACATGTCTGGCGCATTTCGTATGTCTTTTGGTGGTCAATTTTCTGAATTTTTACCACACAATGCGTCTGCTGACAATGTGAAAGCTGCCGTGGTTGCATTTAATACAGAAAAGTTCAAATACATTACTACCAGTCGCGTCGATATTCGTACTACTGCTGAAAATCAAATGAATTTGAATCAAGCTCGTGATAATAGTGGAATATTTGGACTGAATGGCAATGACAATGGACATCGATACCAAGGTGGTTATAGATGGTGTATAGAATTTCGTAATGTCACTGGAGACCTCGATACAGTTGTCGTTGATGGTTCCAGATTAGAGGGTGCTGGTGTATCTGTTGCATCTGAGGAAAAAATTTCTGGGTACGAACGTCTTGCTGGTTCTTTTGTACTCACTTTCGCTGGTGAAACAACTTCTTTGATACCCTACGATGCTTCTGGTAAAGTTGTTTCCGCATTGCTCGAGTCTTTGGCTGGTATTGGCAGTGTAGCTGTAACTCATTCGGATTTGTATCAACCTGGCCATTTGACCAGCACTGGAAGGCAGTGGAACATTACATTTACTTCCCTTGCATTGCCATCCAATTTAGGGCCAATGCCATTGATGTCAATGACTAGTTTAATGTTAACAGGTACCGGTATTGAGTCAACAGTTTCAAGAGTAGCAACGGGGTGTTGTAACGTTCGTGTATCCAGCAATGGAGTTAATTTTACACCCAAGGGTCTTCCCTATCGTTTTGATGCAGTGAGCAGGGTTACTGCTATACATCCAACTACCGGACCTGCTCGTGGTGGTACAATTTTAAGTGTTACAGGGGTTGGGTTTTGGAGTGGTCCAATGTCCTGCTTGTTTGGTGAAATACCATATCATGTTGAAGTTTCAGCAACTCGTGTTGATGATGAAAATGCTTTGTGTGTAACACCCGTGCAGTCAAGAGGACCCATTGTAGCTGCGCATCAAAGTGGAGCAAGGGCCAATAACGTTTTTTTTGGAGGCCAAAACGAACGTGGTTCGGTTCGTGTACGTGTTGTTATAGGTGAAACATTAGCTGTGAATTCAACTTCACAGAGTCGTTCTTATTTTACATACAATGCTCGTTCACGTGTGACAGCTCTTGTCCCAAAAACGGGTCCATTTAATGGTGGCACAGTCGTACGCATTCATGGGCACAACTTCCCACGTCAGGGGTATGCTCGTAAAGGTGTGTTGTGTAAATTTGGAGATTCCAATAAATTCATAGTCGGTGTATATTTATCTGCTTCAGAACTTGAATGTGTTTCCCCGTCTGCATCGGTACAAAGTTCTGCAGGTGTTGCAAGTAGTACTGCGAGGAATGCTGCTACTAGCAACATGAAAATTTTTGTTTCAGTTGAAGTCTCGTTCAACGGTGGTATTGATTTTACTCAATCTGGATTACAATTTTGGTATCGTCCTGAACCTTTTGTGTACAGTGTTGTCCCTGATCGGGGTCCTGCTCGAGGAGGAACACGTATTATTGTCAGTGGCATTAATTTTGAACGTTCATTGAATTTAGCATGTAAATTTGGTAACAGTATAGAAGATAACAGTGACAGTTCGCAAAGAGAAACGAACAGCTTGCTTCGTGGACCCAGTATTGTTCCAGCTCAATGGATTTCATCAACAAGTATGTTGTGTGTCACTCCAATTTTAGAATCAAAAAGTGAAGTTCAACGCATTACAGTAAGAAGTCGTGAAATACTAAGACATGTGCAAGTAATCACCACAAAGTCCTCTCTCAATGGAGCTGCAGCGACCAACGTAACCTCTGGGCATTTTCGTTTAAGTTTTGGTGACTATGATTTAGATTCTGGTACATATCCGAATGCTGAAATAACAGCACAAATCTATTTTAATGCAACTTCTCAACAATTGAAAGATAAATTAGAAGCATTGCCCAGTATTGTTGGTGTAGATGTCAAACGATTTGGTCCAGACCAAATGAATTCTTACCGTTGGTTTGTTACATTTACATCTAGTCCATTTTCAGTTCCTGATCTCAGTGTTGCAGAGGAAAACATGCCAACTGGTGTGTACATAACAACTGAAACTACTGTACTTGGTTCAAATTATGGTATTGCTTTGCATCAAGAACGTATTTTACTGACTGGGCATGCACCACAATCTTCAATTCAAGAAGTTGTTCTTGAAGCTTCTGCAATTGAATTTGCCAAACAAACCATTACAATAGATGGCTCTAAAGATTCAACTGTTATCACAGGAACCTTTAGTTTAAAAATATCTAATTCTCCCGCAACAGCAGTACCAATAATGTTGAGTGCATCAGCAACTGCAGTCCAAGTGCAAGAAGCCACTGAAAACGCTTTGTCTAGTTCTTCGTTTGTTGATTCAGTTGGATCCACTGTGCGTGTAACTCGATCTCACTCTGCGGTAAATCGCGGATACGTTTGGGAAATAACATTTTTAGGTGTTCCTTTTCAACAATCATTTACTTTTACTGGTCTTGTTGTTGATACAGATACACTAAGCAGTGGAACGCCTACTGTCAGTGCTGTTGTACCTCCAACTTTCCCGTTAAGTGGAACCTATCGTCTTGATGTGTCTAATGCTGTTCAACGAGGGCAGACGTCTTTTTTCAAAAATAAAACCATTGAATTACCAGTTCATGCGTCACCGTCCACGGTTGAAAATGCTCTTAATGATTTACTTGTCTTGGATGTACTTGCACTCGATCAAAGAATATCAGTTGTTGCTGTCTCTACCAATGTTCTTCTGGGTGAAAGGGTACATTATAAAATTATATTTCCCAGTTCCTTTGGTTTTGTTCCTACCATTGCTGTTGAATCAACACTGTTGACGGGCACGAGTGTAAGCTCTTCTGTTACTGCAGTTCAAAATGGTATAGTGCCTAAATCCAGTGGTTTTACATTGACGGTTGGTACTCTGGGTACAACTTCAACTATATTGCACAATGCGTTGCCCAAAACAATTGAGCATGCCATTGAAAGTCTTGGCGCTGGGGTACAATTAGATGTTCATGTTTCGCGTCGTACTGCCGAACCATCCGGTTACGTTTGGGATGTCACATTTCCCGAAACATGGAATGGAGATCTTGTTGTTCCCTTCATTGCCACCACGTATGTACCTATTCTTGGTTCCTATGGTGTAGCAGATAATTTGACCGTATCGACGACGATTCTTCAAGCAGGGACCTATCAACAATTATCGGGTACCTTTAATTTATCATTTCCGACCGTTGCTACTACTGCGGCACCTTCAACAACACCTTATTCTCGATATTTGGATAACGTTGATAAAAATGCGTTTGTAAAGAACCCCTTCAACACCATCGATCAATTTGGTGATGTACACTTAACTAAAGTTAATAGTGATCCGGCCATGGTGTTGGGTTGGGATGCATCTGCTGCCACTGTTGAAACTAGTCTGTTGAAATTGCCGTATGTTCGTCAAGTTAAAGTTACTCGATCTACAGAATTACAATCCGACTATTCAGGAGAAGACGAACATTTTGTTGGATACACATGGACCGTAACATTTTTGTCCTACGGTTCATACCAACACGAAGGTTTTGTACCTTTGTTGGAAGCTGTTGCTTCAAGTGAGTCTAGTCTCAGTGGTAATGATGTTTTCATCAATGTTGATGTTTTACAGGAAGGTAATGGTCCAAGTGTACCCGTGGAAGTGACTAACAATGGACAACAATACACGCAATCGCATGAAACGTTTCAATACCATCCCAGTATTGTTCTTGGTACCATATTTCCAGTCAATGGACCTTCCATTGGTGGCACCAAAGTAATTATTTCGCTTGCTGAACATTCTTACAAAGATTGGAATCAATTTCAATTCCAACCGGAAGATGCTGATTCACTTGAATTTGATGGACTGAAATCAAATCGTTTGACGTGTCGTTTCAATAATTCCATTGTACCAGCAACAGTAATTACAAAAGATTCGATCTCTTGTATCACACCACCTCATGTCATTGGCAATGCTTCTGTTGCCGTGAGTTTAAACGGGGAAGATTTTAGTCGTAGTCTGTTGCAATATAAATATGACTTGTCTGCAAGGTCTTTGGAAATATCACCATTGAGTGGACCTATTACTGGCGGTACTGTGATCACTGTCAGTGGATTGAATTTTGATGGCACATGGAACATGGATCGAATTAAATGTTCTTTTGGTAGTGAAATAGTATCGGCCTTTTGGTCGACACTGCATCAAGTAAAATGTCGTGCCCCACCAGTACCAGCACCACGTTCAATCTCAATAGAAATTTCAACCAATTTAGGATTAACTTTTACCAATCAAAAAGTACAATACTATTACGAGGAAATTCGTCACGTATCTTCTGTTTCTCCAAGAGTTGGTCCGTCCACAGGTAACACATTGGTGACATTGATTGGTGGACCATTTCCAAATTATACGTCAACTTTGTTTTGTCGTTTTGGAAATCAACCTGTACCTGCACAATTTATATCTGAATCCACGGTACAATGCAATTCACCACCATTACGACCTGTTCGTGAAGTACAGTCCATTACAATACAACCAAAACCAACCAGTGATTCAAATACAATTGAATCCTCTCCGTCCGGATTTTTTTCTTTAATAGTTGGTGAAACCTGTACTTTTGTTGCCTCTGGTACCTCTTGCATGCCCCAAAGCACCAGTTTTATGGATTGGAATGTATCTGCTTCGTCGTTGAAACAAGTATTGGAATCTTTACCTAACATTGGTACTGTACGCGTCACTCGAATTCCACAAGGTGTTCAAAATGTGACTTGGTTCGTGACATTCATGTCAGACATGCAAAGGGGTAACGTGAATCAAATGAAGATCGCTAATAATTCTTTGTATACATCTTCGTACTCAATGTCTGTGACGACTGTATTGGATGGTACTGATTCCTCCACTGGTCGTGTTGGAGTCGAAGTCACTTCCAATGGTGTTGACTATACCCAAGATGGTGTTGTTTTTGAATACCAAGCAATTGTACAAGTACATCGCATCTATCCAACCCATGGTCCATTGTATGGTCGTACTGAAATCTATGTGTATGGTAGTAATTTTAGAAATACGTCTGGTTTGTATTGTCATTTTGGTAAGAATAATCGTGGTTCAGCATCACCGGCCACCGCATTTATAAATTCAACTTGTATCAAATGTGTGGCACCACCTGTTTTGTATATTCGTAGTGTGCGGGTTGAGGTTTCAAACAATGGTGCAAATCCATTGTCAAGTAATCAATCGACAACAGGTGCTTGGTATACGTTTGATAAATCAGTCAAAATTTTGAATATATATCCCAAATCTGGACCATCAGATGGGAATACCTCTGTACGTGTTGTTGGTGAAAACTTTTTACCAACAGATGAAATGAAGTGTAAATTTGGATCATTTATTGTGAGAGCTGTTTGGTTGAATGGGCACGAATTAGTTTGTCGAACACCGTCTCATACACCAGGTGCTTTTCCATTAGAAATTACAGCCAACGATCAAGATTATACGACTCAAAGTTTGCCTTACTTGTTTTATTCACCGGTTTATATGGTTAATCTAGATCCTGTCAGTGGACCAGCATGGTCGGCTGGCACTGCCTTGCACATTTATGGTGGTAATTTTTTTAATACGTCAACTTTAACGTGTCGTGTTGCTGATGTATCGGTGCCAGCACAATATTTATCAGACACAGAAGTGGTGTGCTATACACCGCCTTGTTTAAATTCATATACGGGTGGTGCTTGCAAAATGATGTATCAACCGTTATCCGCTCAGTAAGTTGTATTCGTCGTATGTTGTTTATACTTGGACAAATTAGCATCAGGTTTTTCTTGTTGTTTGTTGTTTGTTGTTTGTTGTTATTGAGAAGCCTTTGACTGACAATGTTTGAATAATGGTTTCGGTGATTGTTTTTGTTTTTCTTTTCTTGTTTTTTTAGTATGAATTTAATTCGTGATCCACGTACTGGTTCTCTCAAATTGTTTCCAACCGCGCATTATTATCCTTTGTATTATTCCAAGTTAGTACCTGTTGAAATGTCAAACAATGGACAAGATTTTACAAACAGTGGTATACGATTTTTATATCAACAAGATGCAAAAATTACGGCCATTGCACCAGAACCAGCTAGAGGATGGGATACAGGATATACACCTTTGTTTATTACTGGGGAATATTTTGTCAATTCAACCAAACTAAGATGTCGAATTGGTGATCGTACAACTCGTGCAACATTTGTAACGTCTAAATTAATATTTTGTTCGACACCAACACATCCAACAAGTGAAATGGATCATGGGCAACATCGACATAAAACAGTGTTTCAAACCAATTTTGAACATGCTGATCGTGGTATAACCCGTGGACCAGCATCTGCTGGCAATGCAGGTAACGTCTTTGTTGAAATTGCTAATAATGGTGATGATTTCACCTCCAGTTATACTTTTTTCAATTATACTGGTCCATGCCCCAATGGTTATTATTGTCCAATACACGATTTGACATCCCAACAACAATGTCCACGTGGTACTTATTGTCGTGGTGAGGGGAATCGTAATTTTACAATGTGTCCACAAGGTACGTATCAACCGTTAATGGGTCAATCAGATTGTCGTCGTTGTGCAGTGGGTTACATTTGTCCCGACGAAGGAATGATAGTGCCAAGGTTGTGTCCACCTGGATTTGTTTGTCAAGTCACAGGTTTGACGGTGGCAAGTCAACCGTGCCCACAAGGGCATTTCTGTTTAGAAGGAACCGCCACTTCAGCGACTACATGTGGTCGTCCGAAACCATCCAGTTCATTGTTTCCTACTCTGAGTCATGCAGAAAGATCCAGCACAGTACGATCAAGTCGTAAATCAAGAGGACATCAATTGGTGTTAGGAGCTAGAAATACAGCTTGTTGGCAAAATGCTACAACTGATTTTGCCTTGCAAGTAAATCCTTACCCTGCTCGTTTTTGGATGGAACGGCATGCTTTGCCATTGTCTTCAACGGCGACGTTTAAACCAATACGAGGTAGATATTGTTTGGACGATAGTTGTTTGCGGTTGGAAGATGCCGAAAACATGACGGTCAGTGATTACATGTTTGATTATTCTACTAGTGCTTATGCGTTACGACGACCCATTCCTTGCCCAGCTGGTACGTATTGCCATCCAGGTACAGCTGTGGCATCCGGTAACATGAAAAATTTTACAACACCACAACCTTGTTTTGAATCAATGTATTGTCCAGAAGGTTCTTTGGAACCAAAGGGGGTGGGACAATGCCCAAAAGGATATTATTCTCCTTTTGGCGCACGTATTGCTTGTCCAGCTGGATCGTATTGTCCAATGGATGGTCATTGGGATCCATTGCCTTGCCCACCGGGTCGATTCAATAGTATGATTGCGCAATTGGAATGCAGTAAATGCCCAGAAGGATTCATATGTCCAGGATTTGGCCGTGTTGATCCAGCTATTTGTCCACCAGGTTACATTTGTTCCAGAAAAGATTTAGCAGCACCAAACGCAAGATGCCCGTCTGGGTTTTTTTGTCCCAATGGTACTTTGACAGCAGATCCATTTCGTAATGATACTACTTTGAGACCATATCCATGTCGACCAGGTACATATTGTATGGGTGGTGCTGGGTTTGATGTTGTAAACAACGGTAACTATTTATATGCACAAAATTGTACGGAAGGTTTTTATTGTGAATTGGGAAGTTCCTCTCCTATGGGTAGTGGTTTGTGCCCAAAAGGATTTACATGTCCATTGGGGACAGCAGTACCCGTACCAACACCACCGGGATATTTTGCTAAATTATTAGGTATGGTTGAACCGGCTGCATGTTTACCAGGTTTTTATGCTCCAACTATTGAAACCGTTGAATGTTATCCTTGCCCACCGGGTACGCAGTGTGAAAATGATGCTACTGCTGTGGCAACCATTTGTCCACCCGGTACCTTTCGTTCACGACTGGGTGTTGTTATGGGTGACACATCGGGGACACCAGGCACTGGTGTTATTTGTGCTGGATGTCCACAAGGCACTTGGTCCAAGAATTGGGAATTGCGAGATGCTGGTGAATGTACTAGATGTCCACCCGGTACCGTCTGTCCAATTGATGGCATGACACGACCTTGTACGCAAGCTGATTTTCCCAAACCCTACGAACCTACAAACATGGGTGAATCGCAAGCTGAATGTTTGAAAAAAATGTTTCATTATTATGGATTTTTAGTTGGTAAACCCGATGAATTTTATGTTCTTGGCAATGTAGGCCAAGAAGTGAAGAAAGGACGTGGTCCAGTCTTTCAATCTGTTGCTATTGGTATTGAAGGTTCCTGTTATTTTAATGACCAACCGGACGGTACAGTCGTGTACCAAAGATTCAAAGATTATTATGGTCCTTTGTATCCCATTCAAACTATGGGTAATTTTCATCAAGGATACGGTGATGAAAATTATGAAGGTTATTTTGGACGTGGTTCGTTATACATTGATTTACCTGTATCTCGATTATATGAACCCGCCAGAAATTGCACAGCAGGTTATTTTACATACAATCGTACAATCAATCAAGATCGTTGGGTAATTGGTACATGTGAAGCGGATATCATTTGCAATTATGTGGATAAAGCACAATCTCAACCATGCAGTGAAGGTTATGTGTGTGACGAAGGGACAACTTCTATTTCACAATTGGATAATAAATGTCTCGAAGGATATGTGTGTGATTTTGGTACAACACCAGATGTCAACTTGGAAGCAACACAGGGTCAATTAGCTGAATTATGTCCACGTGGTTATGTCTGCTTAGCAGGTACTGGTGCTGGACAAAAATACAGTGCTAAATGCCCCGCTGGTTATTTTTGTCCAACTGGTTCAGGTCAAGTCTTGTTTGGAAGAATGGCCAATGATGCAGTGAATCAAAAATTAACAGCGATCGAAGCAAATCCCTTTGCTCCACCTTACCCACCGGGTGGTAAAGATAAATTGTTGCCGGCCCAACTGTATCGAAGAGATGTAAACATGCATGATGAGAATTGTTTCAATAATATAAATACTGTTTTATCAGATACGTGGGAATACAAGTACGATACCATGGGTAAACCTGAACATCCATTGTACGAAGACGAACGTCGTGATCCATCTTGGAATCGTTACCCAGCACAGGTGAATATAGCAATCAAAGCAGGTAAAAGGTGCGGTCGTGATCACAAATGGCGGTTGACCAAAGATGCTATTGATAGTTTAGAATGTAATTGTCGTCAACAAATCATTCGTGTATTGAGTATATGGCGCTTGTGGCGTTGCACAAAAGGATGGACGCAAGTACCACCTTGGCCAAGAGAACCGGATAATTATGATTGGCCACCTTGGTCCTATGGTGCCGGTAGTGTAAAATTAGGAAAACCAAAACAATGCAAATTCAATGTAGATTTTGACAACGGTGAACCAGTACAAACGGTCGATTTGGAAGAAGGGTACAAAGAAGATGCGCCTGGGTTGAGAATTCGTTCTAGTTGGTTAGATCTTGAAGAAGATCCTACTTACAACAATGTCCGGTGGAAACATTGGGATACTGGAAAAGCAGCCGACAGTAATATTTGGGAAAGACCCGGGACCCATATAAGTTGGACTCAAAAAGATCAATCTAAACCACCCATCATTCGATTAGTTGTACGTGGAAGAGAGTTAAAAGCAGCTGGTAACACAAATTATTGTGAATATCATGGTTGGATCAATGCATACGATTGTTTGAGACATTACATTACAGAAGAATACAAAACACAAAATTTTGATCGTTTGGCTGGTACACGGCAATTGCCAGGTTACGATCGATTTGATCCTTACACGTACGATGCCCATTATGCCATTGAATTGATTGAAACCTTTGGTGATCGCGTTGGTGAACTTATTGGTTTGGGTGAACCAGATCCATTGAATCCCTTGGAAAAATTGCCTTTACGTTTGGACATGTGTCAATGTGAAATGTTACTGCGTTGTCCAAATGGTACATCTTCTCTTGTTGGCTCAACGTCTCGTTTTGATTGTAAAAAAACTGGCTCGGAAGTCTTGTTAAGAACAATGCCAATACCGGAATCGAATCCAGATTACAAAAGATTGAATTCGTCTTTGTTCGATGAACGTTTAGCAAGTGATTTGACAGGAACTGCCACTAGAAAGATTGTACCGATACCAATGAATGCTTATGAGACGGTACGTTCAGATGCTGCAGTGTTTTAGTCTTGTAATGTCTTTTAATAATCCCTTTTAATTATATTGTTATTGATTTTTTTTCTTTCTTTTTCTCTCCTACATTTCCGACATTTTTTTATTCCTGCTCTTCTTTGACAACAGGCTACTTTCACGATGGATTTCCGAAAATTACCAACAAATATGACCTATAATTCTCATTACCAAGTCAGTGTTTATTTCAATTGCGTTCCATGTCCGGCAAGATATGTTTGTAGTGCAAATTTAGAAGAATGTACATATCCAGAATTAGAAAGACAAGAAAACGAATTTAATATTTTGTGTGAGGACTGTTGCAAATGTCGTCCAAAAAGTATGCCCTCGTACTTTACTGATTTAACCGGTGGTTTAAGGGGTGCCAAACAAAGTGATCCATACGATGAAAGATTCTTTATGTTGCCCGACAGCAAACATGATATTATTCAAATTGCTGTCACACCCATTCAAGATTGTTTCATTTATTTTGCTGTTGAATTGACACATGGTCAATATTATGGTGCCTTTGAAAAATTCGTTGCTGATAAGGGTACGGTGAATATTTTTACACCACATCGTGCCGTGCCGTCACGTTTATGTTCAATGCCCTGTAAATATCCAAAAGCTAATCCATGGGAACGTAAAACATCGTGGGGCGGGTACATTTTACCCGATGGTGGTGGGTTGTCCGAACCGGTTCTGTGCAAAGATGCTGTACCAACCGAATGCAATCGTGCTAATTACATGGCATACATTATGGATGAAGATTTTGAAGGGACAATGAATGTCTTTTACAATCATCCAGGAGACAAAGAATTTGAAAATGAAGTCTTTATTGATCGAATTGCAGATTGGTGGATTGGTGATCCATTGTTTGACCCCTCTGGAAATGACGGATCGGGAGAGGTCAATGTTACTGGAACTCAAGACGGTGAAGAGGGTGATGGTACTGCAATGGATGCAACTACTGCTGCTCCAAGTGTTGCAACAAAAGACGACTCCACGACTGGGTATTTGTCTATACAAACACCACTTGAAGGGGATCAATTGAGTGGAGGTAATTATGGTCACAAATTAACCTACCACAATTTTAAGCCTGAACGCTTAACAATGACTGCCCAACAAGTACAAGACAGCATATCAAGATACGAAGGAAACATGTTTATAGGTTCTCGGCTAGCGGTACCCTTCAGTGGTAATCCCGTCTACAACGAAGCAGCCAAGAACGATACAATTAATGTTTCTGTAGAAGTCCCCTTTCAACATCGATTTCATGCTAGAGATAGTGCTGTGAGTAAACAATTGGATGTAACATGGTGGGACAAAGCAGATGAAAAGGGGCCATACGGGAAAGGAATCCCAGGTATCATGGCTTTTCCATATTTACCCTTCTTTTCCAATTGTCGTGGTTATGATTCGCATATAATGTAAGAAACATCGATCGAAATATTGTGTTTGTGGTTTTTATTGTTGGTGCTGTTGGTGCTGTTGGTGCTGTTGGTGCTGTTGGTGCTGTTGGTGCTGTTGGTGCTGTTGGTGCTGTTGGTGCTGTTGAATTCAAAGTGCTGAAATACATATGTTTGACTTTTTCTTTTGGTTCTTTGCCGTTCTCCCCATCTCATTCCATTTCCAATCCCACGAAAAACAGGATCGCAAAATTATTAGAAGATCATCCCAATTGCTCACGTGTTTCAATGCAAGAAACAGAATATGTCGCGCAATGGTTCTTCAACGGTCCAACTGGTGCGATACAAACCCCAGCTTCAGACCTTTGTGCTTACCCCAATTCAACTTCTGAGTTGTACAATAAATTATGGCGAATGACGCCTACCGATGGGTTTCCAGACGATCCTGAAGCAGAGCGACGGCGGCAAAACAATGAAGTTTTTGACCATCATTACATAGGTGCAACGGAAGGTGTTGAAGGCATGAAAGGTGTGAAACTTTCTTGTCAGTACGAAGAAGATATTTATGTCCCTGCTGCGACACCTAGATGGTACCAACAGCCATTGGCGAAAAATTTATTTTGGTTGAGCAAATGGCCACAAAATGTAGAAGATTTTATGGCGGTGGAACCAGACCCTGAAAAGGAAGACGACGTTGGTTTTGGGTGGGGAAGAGGACCGAAAATACAAGAAATGTATGAACAAAACAATCGTGAAAAATTAGTTGCCGTGCAAGTAGGAGGTGGTGCAAGAGAAGGTCCAGGTCAAAGTTTAATGGTACCAAGAACGGTTGTGTTGGATATTTCGTTTTTTCAGAGAGAGCCCGGTACATTTGATGCGATTGATTATGGTGCGGACACAGCCAACAGTGTTCGTACATTGGTACGTGCCAACGTGGATTTCTACGATAAATGTGCCGTTACAGATGTTCCTAAATTGTTGACTCGATTTAGTAAATTAGAACCACCTGTGTACATTTGTGATTCCACCGAATTGCAATATTGCAACAAGGAAAGTTTAACTTGCAAAAGCAAAATTGGTGCAATGGACGGTTCCAGAACGGAAGGTCAATTTGAACCGTACACGCAACCAGAAGAAGCTAAATTGAAAGGAGAAACGGTACGGCTAGTACGAGGATTGCTGAAAGAAGGATTTCATTGTGAAAGAGATCAAGATTGTCGACATTATGAATATTCATTGGAAGTTTATTTTTATGGTTTAAGTTGGTTTGGGTTGTTAAACAGGTAAGAACATGGTCGAAAAAAGGGTCGAAAGATGGCCAGAGGATTTTGTGTTGAACAGTAATTGTCAAGAAATGGTTGTAAAAGTGCTGTCTTACATTTTTTTCCTTTTTTTCTTTTTTTTTTCCTTTTTCTTGTTTCTTTTAGTTTTTTTTTTTTTTTGGAAGTTTTCACCGTTTTTTTTTTTTTTTTTGTTTTCATTATATTGTTGTTTTTTTCGTTTGTTTTTTTTGTTGCTTTATTG
>Ga0115007_10001133_pt1 | contig 17285 bp, 2 predicted proteins | sample ArcOceMetagenome_2_FD_87166 | JGI IMG/M metagenome (GOLD analysis project Ga0115007, IMG submission 87166) | Marine eukaryotic phytoplankton communities from Arctic Ocean - Arctic Ocean ARC135M Metagenome | ecosystem: Environmental > Aquatic > Marine > Oceanic | place: Arctic Ocean | collected... | reverse complement strand
GTAAAAATTCGTGGCATGTCCGAAGATCAATTCAGTGAAGATATGAGTGATGATATAGATTGTGTATAATAAAATAAATGTGGATTTGTCCTATTTGAACTTTTGAAGGTACCGGTACCAACGTTTGCTTTCATAACCAGTGCATGGTACGCAGGTCTGGTGGATCGTGTGCGCAAAATAGTCTCCCTCTGGTCTGGTCTCCCTAATTTTCGAAGAAGAAGAAGAATAGCATTTTAAGTCCTCCTTGCCAGCAACAACATTTTTCTCAACAGATAGTTCAAACAACAACAACAAACAAACAACGATCACCCGTTCTTTCCTACGATGAGCGTGAACAAACAACAAGTGAGTTCACCCTTTCGTAGCAAGACGGTGGACCAACACGAAGACAAAAAGAGGTCCAAACGTAACAAAATACAAATGATGACGTTGCCCGGTCGAGGAAGTCGACAGCTGCCGAATTTATTGCCCAAATTAAAAGTAACTACACAAAGACCTCAACGCAGCAGTCAACCAAACCTTCTAACGCAATCAACCAGGCAAGTGGATGCACGTCTGGAAAGCACGATTGGCACCTTTTCTTCCTCTTCTGCCACCGGTTCCTCTTCCTCCTCGCCCATGCCACCAACCGCTGCCAAAACCCATCGTCTTTTGACCGTCTCTTCCTCGGAACCAACATTGCACCTTACAGCGACAGGTTTTGATGGAGCAGCTAGTTTTAAAAAGCCCGCTAAAATTGCGTTTGAAGGAGGTTTTACCGGTGACTTTTCAAAACTGCCCACGTTGCTGACCGGCAACGATGCGGTCGCCTATTTCGCTAAAAACAACGACCAAACACCTTTAAAATTTGTACAATTGAATCGTGCCCCGGATTGGAACCGTGGCAAAAATTGGAAACCGTACGACTTAGTAGTAGTGCAACCGGGCGAAACAGTGGACAAAGAATACTTTGTGTTTTCTTCCAAGGGCGTCATGCGTTTTGTGCACGATACGGCGCAAGACAAAGTGGCCAAATTGAACCGTGAAGTTGTTCCTACTGAAACACTGACACTGGCCAGGTTTCTTTTTGAAAGTACTATTTTTGGCATGTTGCGGCATCGTTCCACCTTTAAGAATTATTTAATTTGGAAAATGTTGCATGCATGGAAAAGCAGTGTTCGATTTGCGCAGTTTTGCAGAACTCGTGACAAAATACAAAAGAGGTTGTTCTGTTTGAAAAACATATACCGCCCCGTTTATTTATTGGCAGGAAGTCTTATGGCACGGTATGCGGAAAGAATTGGAAGTTTGTACGATTTGACCATTAAACGAACCATGTCCATTGAAACCTTTACAAATTTGCACACGCAACACACGGAACACGCGTCCAATGAATTGGACGAGACATGCATGGAAATCAACAAAGAGGCCGAGCAGTTGCCGTCCGTGTTGGAGGCAAAACTGTTGTCGTTGCACAAGTCCCTCGACGAAGACGATCCTTATAAAAAAGTAGTCGCCTCCATGCTTGAACAAAGGCTTCAAAAAGAAGCGCTGTTGGCCAACATTGCGGGTACCAAAGTGGATCAAAATAGACTGGGGGATTTTTTAAGAATGGTGGATTTCATAATGATTGAATCGTTGTTTATGTTTGTGCGAACGTCTTACGAACAATTCCAAGGTCTTTGCAAGGAACCACCCGCATCAATGCGGCAAGGTGTCTTTTCTACAGCACTTCGGTTGCAAGTCAACCCCAACGCATTGGAGACCGCAAAACCAGAACAACGGGTCCGAGTTCTGTTCAATCCGACCTGTGCAGCCATGAATTCGGGGTTGGACGAAGCTTTTGATGCGTCGTTGGCCATGGTAGACAATATGCAGCGTGTCATGTTGCCTATTCATATGCAAGCCAGTGACGGACCGGGGGCCTTGGCCGCACTTGACAATACATTGTGCAGTGCACGTGCAACAATGCGTGGTACCGTGTCGCAACATTACAAGGAAGCGGCCGAATACGCCACAAATTTTGACAAATACAAATCAACGTTTGCATACGCGGATGCCTTTGACGAAGAACACTTTAAAGAAGAAACACAAGATTTTACGTACGAAGAACTCTCGGAACGATTGTCGTTGATCAATGGTTGGGTAGTTGAAGTCAGTAAAATGCGGGCTGAAAAAGCCATTGGGCAATTGTTGCTTGTCGAGTCCAGAGGTTTAAAAGAACAATTGACAATGTTGCTGGAAGATCCACTCGCGGTAATGAAAGACAAAATTGTTGAAGCAGGGCGTATCAAATGCAGTGAATTGATTGATCAGTTTCATACTTGCAACACAAACATGATGATTGTGGATGTGGGCGAGGGAACCGGGGCTGCAGGAGGCACTGGGGCGGCCGGTGGTGCTGCGACTGGGTCACCCACCGCTTCAAGTGGTGGTGCGGGCACGGCTGGATCTCCACGTGAAGTGAGTGCCGACCTCCAAGACCAAGCAACGTACATTGAAAATTTAAACCAAGCGGAAACTTCACGCACACATCTCATGAACGAAGTGGACATAATACATACCATCTACAAAACATTGGCCGATTTCGGTGTCAAAGTACCCATTGAAGATCAAACTGCGGTGGACGATCTGAATGAATCGGTGGTTAAATTTGATCAAACCATTGTTCTTGCCCATCATTACGTCAAAGATCAAAAAGAATTGTCCAAAGATCGCCTTGCTGAAGTTATTGTCAAACTTGAAAAACATTGCAGTGAACTGGTTTCTCAACTGACCAAACCACCTTTTACAGATGGTGAAATGCACCCAGCAGATGTCATGGTCGCACTGGAGGAAGTGAATGTCCATGTACAAAAGACGGAACAAAAAACTTTGCAAGCTCAAAAAATGAGTGAATTGTTTACCGGTGACGAATACAGAAGTGGTCCTCTTCAAACATTAAACATGATTTTTGACCAACGATCCATGTTGTGGAACGCGTACCATACTTGGCAAACGACGTGGGATACTTGGTTGGATTCAAATCTTTCCATTTTGATGGTTCCAGCAAGAAGTGGTACAAATTTAACAGCGGCCGCTATCGAAACACAAATCGATGAAACGTATGCCCTGGCAAACCAATTGAACAAGAAAATGAAAAGTGATCCAGTCGTGGCAACATTCATTGAAAAGGTAACGTACGCACGCAACAATTCGGAAATGCTGGGTCAACTTGGTCACGAATCGCTGTTGCCGCGTCATTGGGTTGACATTTATAAAACATTGGGCCTTACATTTGACGAAGAAAAACCCACTGTTGCTACACTTCGTACATTGATGAACAACGGTGTCTTTGACCCCACCTACTTGGACGACATCGATGAAATTTGTGGTACCGCCGGCAAAGAATTTTCTTTGTTGCGGGGCATGGATTCAATGGAAGAGGAATGGGCAGCGATGGAATTTGAACTCATCGCATACAAAGAAACGGGTACTGTCATTTTACAAGGACAAGGTGTAATCGAAGAAGTGTTGGACGATCAGATTGTACGTACCCAAGCCATGCGTGGATCAAGGTTCATTGGTCCCTTTAAACCAAGGATTGAAGCTTGGGAAATTAAATTGCGTCTTTTGGAAGATATCATGGTAAATTGGCAAAAAACTCAAAACGTCTGGTTGTATTTGGAACCCATTTTTTCTTCGCCCGACATCCGAAAACAAATGCCCGGTGAAGCCAAACGATTTAAAGTGGTCGATCGATCGTGGCGAGAAGTCATGGAAGCCACCAAAGAAAACAACGCGGTCTTGGCAATATGTGACCGTGAAGGTGTTTTGGAGCAATTCATTAAATCAAATGCACTGCTGGATCAAATTCAAAAAGGTTTGGCCGATTATTTAAACAAGAAAAGAATTTTTTTCCCACGTTTTTTTTTCTTGTCCAACGATGAATTGCTTGAAATTTTATCGGAAACAAAAGACCCACGCAAAGTTCAACCGCATTTGAAAAAATGTTTTGAAGGTATCGTGCGTGTCAAATTTAGGGGGGCGGAAAAATTTGACATTTTACAAATGATTTCAGCTGAAAAAGAAGCGGTTAATTTGATTTATGAACCTGTTGGAGAAGAGATGATCAACCCAGACGATGCACATGGTTGCGTTGAAATTTGGTTGGACCGTCTTCAAACCGTCATGCGCAAATCAATTGCATACATATTTGATCAAGCGTACGACGATTATGCAAAATGGGAAGCAGAGGACAAACGAACGGAATGGCTCACGTTGTGGCCCGGTCAATTGGTATTGGGCGTATCCCAAACGTATTGGACAATGGGTGTGGAAAAGGCATTGAAAGGTAGCAAAGATGATTTGAAAGAATATTGTGTGCTTCTTCAAAAATACATTACAGACATTGTCAAAATGGTAAGATCCCCCAAAGTCACCAAAATGGTTAAAAAAACAGTGAGTCCACTGGTTGTACTTGATAAACACAGTCTTGACAGTACTTTGAAACTTGTCACTGCCGGGGTGACCAATGGGACAGATTTCGATTGGTTGTCGCAAATGCGATACTATTACCATCCAGGTGGTGCATCAGCACAGTCTGGTTCGCCAGAAAGTGTTGAAGTGCACATCATTAATGCGACTCGTTTGTACGCGTACGAGTATTTGGGCAATTCAATGCGGCTGGTTGTTACTCCTTTGACGGATCGATGTTATCGTACTCTCATGACGGCGATTCATTTGGATTATGGTGGTGCTCCAGCTGGTCCGGCGGGGACCGGAAAAACAGAAACGGTCAAAGATTTGGGCAAAGCCTGCGCGATTCAATGTGTAGTGTACAATTGTTCCGATTCACTGGATTACAAAGCAATGGGTAAATTTTTCAAAGGATTGGCTGGAACTGGGGCATGGTCTTGTTTTGATGAATTCAATAGAATTACACTTGAAGTGCTTTCCGTTGTGGCGCAACAAATTTTAACCATTATTGGTGCCAAAAAAGCTCTCAAAGATCGTTTTGATTTTGAAGGGGAAAACATCCAACTTCGTCGTACATGCAATGTGTTTGTGACAATGAACCCGGGTTATGCCGGCCGTCAAGAATTGCCCGATAATTTAAAAGCACTCATGCGAGCGGTTGCTATGATGGTGCCTGATTATGCCATGATTGGTGAAATTATTTTATACTCGATGGGTTATTACGATGGTAAATCATTGGCGACCAAAGTGGTTCTGACATACAAATTATGTTCGGAACAATTGTCCAACCAAAAACATTATGACTATGGCATGCGTGCTGTCGTGGCGGTGTTGATCGTGATGGGAAATTTAAAACGTAAATTTCCAGAGGAAGACGAAGCAATCTTATGCTTGCGGGGCATTACGGACGTGAACAAACCCAAATTTTTATCGTTTGATTTGCCATTGTTTGAAGGCATTGTTGGTGATTTGTTTCCTGGTGTTACATTGCCAGAGGTTGAAAGAGCTGAAATGGAGAGTGTTTTACTTGAATACATTTGTGAAGCAGGGCTTCAACCGACACCGTATTTCACAGGTAAAGTCTATGAAATATATGAAATGATGTGCGTGCGTCATGGTTTCATGGTTGTTGGTCAACCCTTTGGTGGAAAAACCAATGCGTTAAAAATGTTGGCAAAGACATTGACAGGTTTGCATGCCAAGTACCCTGAAGACGGTCGATGGAACGACACTATCTACACTATTATCAATCCTAAAGCGATTACCATGGATCAATTGTACGGTGGTTTTGATCCAGTCAGTCATGAGTGGTCGGATGGTGTGTTGGCCATTTCATACCGAAATTATGCGGCAGAACCACCAAAAGTTGGTAAAACTGAAGATCTCAAGTGGGTCTGGTTTGATGGTCCAGTCGATGCAATATGGATTGAAAACATGAACACTGTGTTGGACAACAATAAAAAATTGTGTTTGATGAGTGGTGAAATGATGGCCATGAGTGATACGATGAGTATGATTTTTGAACCAATGGATTTGGAAGTTGCAAGTCCAGCAACCGTCAGTCGTGTTGGTGTTATTTTTTTAGAACCTCATCGTATGGGATGGCGCCCATGTTTTCAATCGTGGTTGGACCGCGTTGGAGCAGAAGTTGCTGTCCCAGAACCCGATGCCGCGACGGATCCTTCGGGAACGGGGAAAGAGGGCGAAGGTGAAGGCGACGGTGAAGGTGCAAACAAAGGGAATGCCGAGAACACAGAGAACAAAGACGAAGGCGAAAAAGAAGTGGACAAAGCAAAGAAAGACGACGAAGAAGAAGATGAACGACCTTTTGTTCTTAGTATTGAACAGTGTGCATTGATTTCTAAATTGATGGATTGGCTGATTGATCCGGCCATTTCATTTGTGAGGAAAAAATGCAAAGAAGTCATCAACTGCTTGGACCAACAACTTGCCATTGGATGTATGCGATTCATGGAAAGCATGTTTGCCGAAATCATGTACAAAGACCCAACAATAAAGAAAAGTCGATCGAAAGACGAAGCCAACAAAATAGAACTTACCAATTCTAAAATTGAATGCGTGTTCCTGTTCAGTCTTGTGTGGTCCGTTGGTGCTGTAACCGATGATATGGGCCGTGCTGCGTTCAACGCTTTTCTGCAAGAATTTATGCAAGATTATAAAATAATTGAACGACCAGAACTCAAAGGTGTTAACACCCTGTTGTTGCTTTTGGAATGGAAATGCCCAATTGAAGGAACATACCAATGGGAAAAACCAATGCCAGCATTGCTAGCAACAAAAGACACCGACAACGGTTCCGTGTATGATTTTTGTTATGAATATAAAACAGATGAATGGAAGACTTGGCACGATAAACTACCAACAGGCAACATTTCACCGGACGCAGAATTCAGTAGTATTGTGGTACCCAATTTGGTCACTGCGCAACTGGGTCAGTTGTTGGATTTATTAATTCGATACGAAAACCCAACGTTGGTTGTTGGACCAACAGGAACAGGAAAATCCGTGTTTATCAAAGAAGTCTTGTCGCATCATCTTGATCAAAACATATACAAAGCAATTGCAACTTCTTTTACCGCAAAATCATCAGCCAACGACACTCAAAGTGTCGTTGACATGGCATTGGACAAACGACGACGTGGTGTCTACGGACCAGCTTTTGGTTGTAAAGCTGTCGTGTTTGTGGACGATTTCAATTTACCGGAAGTTGAAGAATATGGGGCCCAGCCACCGGTCGAACTCATCCGTCAATTGGTGGACAATGGTGGTTGGTACGATTTGGCTGAAATGGACTTTCATCAATTGGATGACACACAATTAATTTGCGCAATGGGCCCACCGGGTATGGGAGCAAATGACATTACACCACGAATGATGCGTCATTTTAGTGCCCTGTGCATTACAACATTTGACAGTACAACCATTACACAAATTTACCAAGCGATCATGAGTTGGTACATGGGTGCAGTCGGTCACAGTCCTGAAATTTGTGAGATGGGCACGACTTTGATTGCGGCGACTGTTGCCGTGTATCAATCTTCCATGAAGGCTTTGTTACCCACGCCACAAAAAAGCCACTATACCTTTAATTTGCGAGATTTTTCACGGATTGTGCAAGGTATTACACTGACGAAACCTTACGATGGTTTGACCAAGGAATCAATGATCCGATTATGGCTTCATGAATCCTCACGAGTCATCATGGATCGTCTTCAAGACGAAACAGACAAGGAATGGTTTTTAGGTAACATTGGAACCATTGCTGAAGAACAATTTGGGTTGGGACTGGATGAATTGATTGGACCACTTCACCCCACCGGTGCAGGAACTGGAGACATGGCTGCACACCGACGTTTGTTTTTTGGAAATTTTACCGGTGAACCCAGCGGTGACGATGAACAAGCCAATTACGAAGAACTGTCTGAAGTTGATACATTAGTGCCACTTATTGAAGCCAAACTTGAAAACTACAACGTTGAAATGAAAAACCAAATGGATTTAGTAATTTTTGTGTTTGCCGTGGAACACGTGTCTCGGGTTTCGCGTGTGCTTGCCATGCCTGGTGGGAACGCACTTCTGGTTGGTGTGGGTGGTAGTGGCCGGCAATCGTTGACTCGTCTTGCGGCATATATGGGTGGTCACAAAGTAAAACAAATTGCCTTGTCAAAAAATTATACCTTTGTTGATTGGCGCGAAGACATCAGAGCCGTCCTTCACCAGGCTGGAACGGGGAAAACACAAATGGTCTTTTTGTTGAGTGATACACAAATCAAAGAGGAAGCCTATGTAGAAGATGTCAATTCAATGCTGAACACAGGTCAAGTACCCAATGTATTTGAAATGGATGAAAAAGTTACAATCATTGAGGAAATGCGAAAAATATTAAAAAATGCCGGTGATCCTAAACTTGCTGTCATGTCGAACGATCAAATCTTTGATCGATACGTGCAACGAACACGAGATCGGCTTCATGTCGTGTTGGCGTTTTCACCCATTGGTGATAGTTTTCGGGAACGGTTAAGAAAATTTCCAGCGATTATTAATTGTTGTACCATCGATTGGTTTTTTGCATGGCCAAAAGATGCTCTTTTGTCTGTCGCCACTTATTTTTTGAACGACATTGAAATGGACGACCAAATTCGTTCAGACGTGGTGATTGCGTGTCAATTTATGCACGACAGTGTACGATTGTTGTCGGAAAAGTTTGCCAGCGAACTGAAACGCATCAATTATGTCACACCTACTTCCTATCTTGAATTGATCAAATGTTTCAAAGATAATCTGTCCAAATGTCGAAAAAAAGTAGGTGATCGTCGAGATCGTTATACCATTGGGTTGGAAAAATTAGCATTTGCCGCATCGCAAGTGAGTGAAATGCAACAAGAACTGACGGCCAAGCTGCCGGTGCTTGCAGTGGCCAAAAAGGACACCGACGCACTGATGAAAACGATTCAAGAAAAACTTCCACACGTTCAAGTTATGAAAAAGACAGTGAGTGCGGAAGCTGCCGAAGTGCAAATTGTAGCTGACGCAACAGCTAAAATGGCTTCCGAATGCGAAGCCGATTTAGCCGAAGCAATTCCATTGCTCGCCGGTGCCATCAAAGCTTTGAATACTTTAAAGAGTTCGGACATTACAGAAGTCAAAGCAATGAAAACACCACCCGGTGGAGTTGTCATGACAATGCACGCCATATGCATTATGATGAAAGTGAAACCGGACAAAGTGAAAGATCCCGAAGGTGGCAATAAAAAAATTGATGATTTCTGGGGACCATCGAAAAAACATTTGCTGGGCGACAGTAAATTTTTACAACGATTGAAAGATTACGACAAAGACAATATTTCGGCAAAAATCATGAAAGTGATTCGTAAAAAATTCACTAAAAACCCAGCGTTTGAACCCGCCAAAATTAAAACAGCCTCCGTTGCGGCACACGGGTTATGTTTGTGGGTACGCGCCATGGAAGCATACGACCGTGTGGCGAAAGTGGTTGAACCAAAGAAAATCAAATTAAAACAAACCCAAGAAGAATTGGAAGTAACATTGACAGCACTGGGCGAGAAAAAAAAGGCATTGAAAGCGGTGGAGGATGAATTGAGTGAACTTGAAAATTCTTTCAACGAAGCAACGGCACGAAAAGAACAATTGGAATCAGATGTGGACATGTGTGAAAAGAAATTAATTCGTGCCAAACAATTGATTGATGGTTTGGGTGGAGAGCAGTCGCGTTGGACTACGAACGTCGCCACCCTGAGCGAGCAATACACCAATGTCACTGGCAATGTTGTGGTATCGGCAGGATTAATTGCTTATTTAGGGGCCTTTACCTCACATTACCGTAATCTGGCTGTAAAAAAATGGGTCAAATTATGCAAATCAAGAAATATTCCTTGTTCTAACAATCCTGCTTTGGTGGATACATTGGGTGAACCAACCGTCATTCGACAATGGAACGTGGAGGGTCTACCAACCGACGCCTTTTCGGTTGACAACGGTATTGTTGTCTTTAATTCACGTCGGTGGCCATTGATGATTGATCCACAAGGTCAAGCCAACAAATGGATTCGTCGCACTGAAAAAGACAACAAAATTCAGGTTGTCAAAATGACACAAGCCAAATACATGCGGACCATTGAAAACGCGGTGCAATTTGGTCTGCCAATTCTATTGGAAAACGTGGGGGAAGTGTTAGACCCCACTCTTGAACCACTCCTTCAAAAAGCTGTGTTTAAACAAGGCGGTGTCATGTGTATTGTATTGGGGGACAGCACGGTTGAATATTCAGATCAATTTCGTTTTTACATTACGACAAAACTTACAAATCCTCATTATTTACCTGAAGTTGCAGTCAAAGTAACATTGTTGAACTTTATGATTACACCGGCGGGTCTTCAAGACCAGTTGTTGGCCACGGTGGTCTTTGAGGAGCGCCCGGAGTTGGCCAAAGAAAAAGAACGTCTGATAATCGAAGGTGCAGAAAACGCAGCAACTCTGAAAGAGATCGAAGATGAAATATTGCACATTCTTTCATCTTCCGAAGGCAACATTTTGGAAGATGAATCGGCCATTACTGCGTTAAATCAATCCAAAGAAGTGTCCATAGAAATGTAAGCGCATTGATTGTTTCTTGGGTTGTGTGAGGTTTTTTTTGTACTGACTTTTACCTGTTCTTTTGTGCATTTGTGCATTGTTTTTGCATTTTTTGATGAACCCACAGCAAGGAAAAGCAACAGATTGCGGAAAAAACTGAAAAAGAAATTGATGAAGTTCGAAAAGGTTACATCCCCGTCGCGTACCACAGTCAGATCTTGTATTTTTGCATTGCTGATCTGGCAAACATTGAACCCACGTATGAATATGCTCTGGGGTGGTTTACCAATTTATTTGTTGGTGCCATCCGAGACAGTGATGCCTCCGATGATTTGTCGAAACGCCTTGACATTTTGAAAGATTTTTTCACTTATTCTTTGTACGTCAATATTTGTCGTTCGTTGCTCGAAAAAGATAAACTGTTGTTTTCTTTCTTGTTGTCAGTCCGTATTCAAATGGGGGCAGGCAACATTGACATGAATCAATGGTACTTTTTATTAACGGGTGGTGTAGTTGTGGAGAACCCAATACCATCGCCGGTTGAATGGTTGACCAAAACAAAATGGGACGAAGTAGTAAGATTGTCCAAGTTGACCGGTGGTGAGTTTGCAGGGTTGGACCAATCGTTTTCCGATTCTGCAACTCTTGCTGGTTGGACAAACGTGTACGAATCGGCCAATGCTCACAAAGAACCGTTCCCAGGAGAATGGAACACAAAGTTGAGTTTGTTCAGTAAAATCTTGGTGTTGAGATCCATTCGACCCGATAAAATTAGTCTTGCAGTCCAAGATTATGTTGTGGAAGTGCAAGGAGACATCTTTGTGAAACCTCCACCATTTATATTGGCGGATTCCTTTGTTGATTCAGACAACGTCACACCGTTGGTGTTTATTTTGTCGGCCGGTTCCGATCCAATGGCAGCAATTGTAAAATACGGCAACGATCAAGGTGCAACTCTTGGTTCCATATCTTTGGGGCAAGGGCAAGGAGTCAAAGCTGAAAAAATGATGAGCCGTGCCTACAAAGATGGTTCTTGGGTAATATTGCAAAATTGCCATCTTGCCGAAAGTTGGATGCCCGATTTAGAACGCATTTGTGAAACAATGGATGCGTCCAACATGCACCCCGATTTCCGTCTGTGGTGCACGACTTACCCAAATCCAAATTTTCCAGTGACCATTCTGCAAAATTCAGTGAAAATGTCTTTTGAACCGCCGACGGGACTTCGTCAAAATTTAATGGGTTCTTATTGTTCCGACCCAATCAGTTCCATGGAATTCTTTTCGTCCGTTAAAAAAAATGACATCTTTCATAAAATGTTGTACGGGGTATGTTTTTTTCACGCAATTGTACAAGAAAGAAGGGCTTTTGGTGCACTTGGGTGGAACAACCCGTATGAATTCAATGAAAGTGATTTACGCATCAGTGTCAAGCAACTTGCCATCTTTTTGGATTTGTACGAAGAAATTCCCTACAAAGCATTGAATTATTGTTTTGGCCGATGTAATTATGGAGGACGCGTTACGGACGACAAAGATGAAATTACATTGAGTGTCATCTTGGCGGGTTACTTTCGAGAAGAAATTGCAATCGATGGTATGAATCTTGCCGGCGAGACCAAAACTGGCGTGGACAATCCTTGGGTTGTGCCAACAGAACGATCGTACGAAGAATACGTTGCCTTCATTGATAAACTTCCAATAGAAGTGTCGCCCAGTGTTTTTGGCATGCATCCAAATGCAAGTATGACCAAAGACCAAAAAAATACCACGGAACTGTTTGCTTCTATTTTGTTGACCGAAGGCGGGGGCGGGGGTGGTGGTGGCAGTGGAGACGGGGATGAAGAAGATGATACATCGGAGAAAAAAGAAGAAAAAACACAAGACGACATTTCATTTGACATTGCTTTGGCAACCGCCAAAAAGATCCCACCTGAGTTTGACATGGAATTTGCTGGGTTAAGGTACCCAACAAAATGGGACGAATCAATGAATACCGTGTTGACCCAGGAATTGGAAAGGTTTAATAAATTAAATTATGTGATTCAAGACAGTTTAATGTCTTTTCAAAAAGCAGTGAAGGGTGAAGTGGTCATGTCTTCGGCATTGGAACAACTGGGGCAACAATTGTTCTTTTCAAAAATACCGACAATATGGGAAGCAGCATCGTACCCAAGTTTAAAACCATTGGCTGGCTACGTGACCGATTTTTTGCAACGGTTGGAATTCTTGGACAAATGGTTGAATGGAACGGCGCCACCGGTCTTTTGGGTGTCTGGTTTTTATTTCACACAAGCATTTTTAACCGGTCAACTGCAAAATTTTTCGAGACGGCATTTGGAACCCATTGATAATGTTCAATTTGATTTTGTTATCCTTGAAAAGGAATGGTCGCAATACGATGCACCGCCCGTTGATGGTGCTTATGTTTATGGCTTGTTTTTTGACGGGGCAAAATGGGACGCCAGTGAAAATTCAATCCTGGACCCCGAACCGAAGGTAACTTTGTTTTGTTCTTTGTTTGTTTATTTTGTTTTTGTGGTTGTCCAGTCCAGACACTGACAATAATTTTTTTTTGTGATGCCAGGTCCTGTTTTCGATTTGCCCAGCCATACATTTGCTACCGAAAGAAAAACAAAACATCATTGACTTTCCTTCTTACCACGCACCATGTTACAAAACATCCGAAAGAAGAGGAATGCTTTCGGTAAGTGTTGAGTTTGACACATCTACAACTACCCGGTGTGATTGACTTTCTAACAAAATTTGTTTTTTTATTCTTTCTTCTCAAGACCACTGGCCATTCCACTAATTTCGTTATGTTTTTGGAAATCCCGTCCAACCGCGAGAACAAGTATTGGACTAAATGTGGTGTTGCTCTTTTGACACAACTTGATTAACGAAACAACACATTGTTTGAAAGGTGTACAAAATATTTATTATAAAATAATACACATGATTACATGTGGTACAAGAACTCAAAGCTCAAGCAATACATTTATTTAAAAATACCGGGTTGTATGAGTATCTTGCACCTGCAACTCCTTCAAATAGAGTTCTTGTACTTTTGACCTTGCTACTTTTTGACTACCTGTCATCAACCCATTCGAGACAGACCAACTTTTAGTTGTAAAATGAAAATCGACACCAACACGCGAACCTACATCTTTTCGCAAACCCTGCACCACCAAAGATGATGTGCACATGGTTGTCAATTCGCTTTCGGTGGGGAGCACAGACACATGCACAATGAAAACCAATTCATTTCCTTCATTTCCATTGACCATCATTAAAACCACATGAAGTACTTTGCCAGACCATTCAGACAACAAATCCACTTCGTATTGCATTGGCATGAACAATGTAGAACTTGAAGAAGATGCACCACCACTACCACTACTACTACTGCTACCTATACTACCAGCAATGCAGTTCCCCTTGTCCATCTTCATTCGATTGCTGGCACGCCCAACTAAAATCAAACGACCTGTACCATCGTAATGGCCTAAATCACCCGTTTTGTACCATCTGCCACAGCGTAGACCCAGACTGTTGTTCTGATTTGTTACATTTAAAAATGATTCTTGGGTTTTTTGTGGGTCCCCCATGTACCCCAGAGCCAACGTGGGAGTTTGGACAACAATCTGGCCAACCTCAACGTGTTCACCCGCTGTAGTGACATGGGAAAAAACGTCAATCAGTTGTATTTCCACTTCTTTGAATTTATCACTCAATTGGCGCCCGTTAGATGTTAAAGCACCCGCTTCGGTGGTGCCGTATGAATCCACAAGTGATGCACCAATGTGTTGGCAGAACAATGCGGCAAATTCCAAATCTTTCTTTGGTGTCGGTGCGCCACCGGTTGCCATTCCCTTCATTCTTGAAGGTACGCCCATCGTCAATGCGGCCAATCCATTCAATGCTTTGGTTCGATTGTTGTCATGGATATGGAGTTGGGTGCGGTACATGCCATGAAGACCACTCCATATATTCGGGGGCATTGACATGGACATAGGGCGAACGGATGCAACCATTGAAAACAACACTTCGACTGGACTTGTCCCGGGTGAACTTTCTTTATCTTTTTCTCGCCAGTCCCATTGCTCGGCGTCAAAAGGTACAAATGCCACACGGCCACCAAATACAATGTGTTGCCATACTTTGTATCGGTCGGATGAATGGGACAAAGGAATGTAACTGATGGTCACACCAGACGTTGCAGCATATGCATCTGAAATGTTCCCTGAAATATCTTCGACAAATGCATCAACACCAACCGCAACCGCTTTTGGTGGACCACTGGACCCACTGGTAAAAAGTACGGTAGTCACATCTTGATTGGGAAGATTTGCGCTAGGTTGATTGTTGCCAAGTGTGGTTGCCGTTGTTGCAAGACCACTGCCGTCGTCACCAGACCGAAACGGAGAACCACGCGCATCAAAAGGATCTGGAAGCGAAACCTTTTGTTTGTGTTGTGGCGTGGCAGCTGTTGCCCAATCAATAAAAGACGACGTGGCAGCAGCTGTTGTTGAACATGGTGCATCCATGCAAACAAAATGGTGCAACAAAGGTAACGCATCCTTTTGCACTTGTTTTGCTTTCACCAACGCATTTACACACCACAAACCTTGTGAACTGCGTTTGATGGACTTGTGTTCGAGGTCAGACATGTATAAAAGTGCTACACAGTCACTTATATGCAACGCATGTACGATTTGATCGTTTGTATATGTACCATGTATGCCAACGGATACCATGCCTGCTCTTGCAATGGCAAGATCTGCAACACAAAATTCAATGTCATTGTACCCTGCTACACCAATGTGACTTCCAATGGGTATGTGTAGTGCAAGAAGGCCTCTGGCCACAATGTCGACCAATGTCCCAAGATCTCCGTATTTCAACCACCCAAAGTTGGTCGTTGCATGCATCGTGGAATGTGTTGTGTTTTTGTTGTGTTTTTCTTCGTGTAGCAGTGTATCCGTTTGTTTCTCTTCTTTGTTGCCGTTGCAATAGTACAATTTCATTCCAGCAGCGTCCACCAACACAGAGTACGGTGTTGCACGTGAAAGAAGAGGACGGTTTATGGTAGTAGTACCGTTGCCATCCGGCACACCCAAACAAGGCCTTTCGGCAAAAGCGTCACACGCTCGTACAATCAAGGATGCTGGTGTATTTGTTCTTCCTTGTGTGCGTACAAACGGTGGGCCTCCGGCATATTTAACATAATCAAACAACCAATGCAATCCTTGTTTGTCAAAGCACCACACGTCGTTAGCTTGTTCAGGAGGATTCAACTGTTGCAACCACGCTTGATGCAAAACATTGTTGGCATCCAAACAAGAACTGAAACGACACAACAATTCATGGGCCCAAGGAAATCGACAGACATTGGAAGACAGACCTCGAACTCTTTTCTTTCGAGTTGGGCACACGGACAATGGTATTGCGTGTTCGGGATCATGCAAGTCTTTGGATTCGTTGTCGATGGTCGCGCCCGTAATGCCACACACGACAGCAGTACCACCAATGGAAACGCCCGTTTCATCATCAGAGTGTGCCGCGATTTGTTCCTGGGTTGCCAATCCATGGTCTGTACATTCTGTCCAATCATTGCTGTGCGTGACTAATTCCGATTCAATTACTTTACGCTTGCACATTGGACACACAACCACAACAATTTCAGATCGCCAATCGTCGACCATCCATTCATTGTTGACGGTCCAAGCGTACGGCAATTCACGGGTATTGACATTGAGCGCATCCCCCAAACACACAAAATCACGTTGAAGACGTTCTAACTTTTTAATGGCATCAACCTGTTCCGACGGCATTCTTACTCGTTCGGCTTGATTGTTTGCAGCATCGATCCACTTTTTGCCGTCTAGAAAAGATGCGGCGGCAGCGTTTACCAAAGCAGTGTATTCTGCTTCGTTTTTGTTTGGGCTGTGTTTGTTGTTGTCGCAATGCAATTGCAATAGCATTACTTTTTTTTCCACATGGGTTTGAAACATTTCCAAAGCTGTTTCTTTTGCTTGCATTGCTTGAAGCTGTTGGTTTTTATGGATTTCTTCCCAACGTTTATTCATACGTCGCACGACTAAAGCAGCGGAACGCAATGTTGACAGACATGCGTTGAGTCGAGACCGATGGTCGTTGGACAACGCTGTCCATTCTTGGGTTTCTTTTGACCTAACCATAAAAAATTCAAATCGTCGTTCCCACATTTTGTCGTTTGAAGAATGAAGCATGTCCGCCAACCAGTCACGCCCACGTACGGTCTGGTCTGAAAATTTTGCAGCAAGGCATTCCATTGCACTATAATCGTTGTTTTTGGTATCTTGGTGGTTCTCTTGGTTGTATATGCGAATTCGACAATCAACTTGTCGGTGTCCTCGTTTTATGGGTAAAGGCCTGTTACTTTGACTACCGCCAAGTTTAACAGAATTTGTCCCAGATCGGCAAATTCCAGGTTCATTCTTTGCAACGGTTGTGAGCACAGTCAACAAATGGTTGACGTGGGTTGAAATGTTTGTGTCGTTTGTGTCGTTTGTGTTGGACTGGTTTGGGGTGGGGCTGATGGCATTGGAATTGGTGACGGTGGTGGTAACATCGGTGGCAACATTGGTGGACACATCGGTGGCAGCAACGAGGATATTGGTGGTGGTATACAGTGACATCCATTCATGGTGATACCTCTCTCGAATCAAAGCGCGTTTGGCCTTGCCTGTAATG
>Ga0115007_10001131_pt1 | contig 17289 bp, 12 predicted proteins | sample ArcOceMetagenome_2_FD_87166 | JGI IMG/M metagenome (GOLD analysis project Ga0115007, IMG submission 87166) | Marine eukaryotic phytoplankton communities from Arctic Ocean - Arctic Ocean ARC135M Metagenome | ecosystem: Environmental > Aquatic > Marine > Oceanic | place: Arctic Ocean | collected... | reverse complement strand
CGAAGGAAACTTGCATTTTTTTTTAATATCGGGGGTTTAGAGAAAATAAAGTGTTTTGCTCAATTTTTTGAAGAATCAGATAGGAAATCTCATCCACCCAAATTAAAATTTGTGATGTGTATGTTTAATGTACGCAAACAGCAATAACTCGTATCATGAGATAAATTATACACAACTTGTCTCTTGTCTTCATTAAACGAATTCGATCCATCCACTCTTGATTCGAGAACAGAACACCTACAACATTACAATATGAGTCCAACCAACGGTGAAAAATTCCTCGCAGCTGCTGCCGAATTCCCCGAAGATGCTCTTCCCGATGACAAAAAGGTCTATGAACATCCTTTAGTTAAACGATATGCCACGAAAGAAATGTCCTTCGTATGGTCCCCGGCTATGAAATTTACAACGTGGCGTAAGCTATGGACGGCTCTTGCGACGGCTGAACAAGAGCTGGGTATCGACATTTCCGATGAGCAGCTCGAAGAAATGCGAACCCATTTGTTTGATGTCGATTTTGAATTGGCAGAGCAAAAGGAAGCCGAATTTCGTCACGATGTTATGGGACACGTCCACGCATTCGGTGATGCCGCTCCCGCTGCCATGCCTATTATTCATTTAGGGGCCACTTCCTGCTACGTAGGAGACAACACTGATATTATTCAAATCCGAGATTCGCTCTTTCTCGTCAAGAGAAAACTTGTGCAGACCATTTCGATTCTCAAAGACTTTGCCATTAAATTCCGAGATTTACCCACTCTAGGTTTCACCCATTATCAGCCTGCTCAGCTCACCACTGTGGGTAAGCGGTGCTGTTTGTGGATGCAAGAGTTGTTGATGGACTATGATCGTGTTGTCATGGAAATTGAAAAGCTTCCTATGCGTGGAGTCAAGGGAACAACAGGAACACAGGGAACATTTTTGGAACTTTTTGATGGTGATCATGAAAAGGTGAAGATCTTAAACAAGCGTGTATGTGAACTCATGGGATTCGAAAAGTCGATCGCTGTCTCTGGTCAAACTTATACCCGTAAGATTGATTTTACCGTTTTGAGCGTCTTGAGTGGTATTGCTCAATCAGCCTATAAAATGTGCGGGGACATTCGATTACTTGCCAACTTAAAAGAAATAGAGGAACCGTTCGCTAAAACTCAAATTGGTTCCAGTGCTATGGCCTACAAGCGCAACCCAATGCGATCCGAGAGGGTCTGCTCCCTTGCTCGTTATGTCATGGGACTGCCCTCTGGAGCAGCCAACACAGCTGCGAACCAATGGTTCGAACGTACATTAGATGATTCTGCCATTCGTCGCATCATTCTCCCTGAGGGATTCCTTGCAGTCGATGTCATTTTGACTCTACTTTCAAATATTGCTGATGGTCTTCATGTCTGGCCCGAAGTTGTCAAGTCTCACGTTATGGCTGAATTGCCATTTATGTCAACAGAAGTCATTCTTATGGAGTGTAAGTAATTTTTGTTTTGCTGGATGGATGATTATTAGTTTGTTTTTTCGAGGCTTACCTCAGTATGATGTATACTGGTAACTAAAACCTGTATCTGCATTTATCATATATCTTCTATTTCTTAGGTGTCAAAGCTGGTGGTGATCGTCAGGAACTTCACGAGGCCATCCGTGTTCATTCAATGGCTGCTGGCGCTGTGGTGAAAGGAGAGGGAAAACCAAATGATCTGCTCGAACGCATTGCTAAGGATTCAATGTTTTCTGCCATTCATGATAAGCTGGATACCCTTGTCGATCCAAGTCTTTTTGTTGGACGTGCACCTGAACAAGTTGACGAATTTATTCAAGACGAAATCACTCCAATTCTAGATGCTAACAAGGACCTACTAGCACAAGCAAGTGTGGACGCTGTTAATGTTTAATCGATCAACAAACACGAGAGCAAGATTTTCCAACGTATAAATCAATTAACGTTTGAAAGACAGATATCATATCTGGCTCTTATCGAAAATTAGAGGCAATATTTATTTTGTAACATTCTAGCTAACATATTATGATATTATATCTTTTTATACTACTACTGCGTCTTCAAGGCTATTTGATGTTGAATAGTATTATACTATAAAAATTAATTACTGCAGTGATTTTGATTTGGGGATGCGGTTTTCTGCATTTTTCATATAATTTCATCCACGTATGAACGGCGAGAGCAAAGCAAACTTCAAACTTCATTAATAGAAAATGTAAGATAATATTAAGATGAAATAGTGCATTAACACACAAAATCACCATGCAAGCATCAAGCATATGTGGCAATACTCGTATGATACATAGTACAAGCTATACAAAAGATCTGATAAAGTGAACATACTACCGACGACTACACTAGCGGGCGACGACCTTCTTGGAATGAGGATACCTTCTATCACAACACAAGCAGACACAAGAAAGAAAAACTTACGAGACACTACACACGACGAGTCGCGTCATGATTCAGACTGTTTCCTCACATGTTGATAGTAGAGGAGATCGCTACGGCAATCTTCAACTCTTCAAACCCCATTGGGACCAGTATCCAAAGATTTTTGTTGCTCCAAAAATATCTTTCCCTTTGTTTGATTCTTTAGACGGAGACTTGACGAAGGATGTATGGGAAAATGTCGACTTCTCGGATCTTTTTGATGATATCCGCGGTGAAAAAGATGCTCCAAGTAACGATCGACCGAATGATTATTGCCGAACACGATTCAAGGCCTTGTGGGATGACGACTTTCTTTATATAGGCGCAATTCTAGAATCTGATTTTGAAACACAAGCTCATTTCACCAAACGTAATTCCCCTATCTATCAGAGAGACAGTGATTTCGAGGTTTTTGTCGACCCAATGGGAAGTAATCACAATTACAAAGAATTAGAAGTTAATGCTATCAACACAATATGGAATCTTATGTTGAATCAACCGTATGATGATGGTGGCGAAGAACATTCAGCGAGAATTGCACAACCCGGTGACGATCGGTATTACGAAGTCTATCATCAAAAGACTGCAACAAAGTTGCTGAAGGGGGAACTCAACGACCCTAGTGGATCAGCTAAATGGTCAATAGAGGTGGCACTTTCTTTCAAGGATCTACTATCTCACACGGATAATAACAGTCTAGAAGATATGAAGAGTCCCCGGGTAGGCAACATGATGAGAATCAATTTTTCTAGGGTTGAGAGACAAGGGGCTATAAACTGGACGTGGCAACCACAAGTTGTTTGGGATCCAAAAAACCAGCGGTATACAGGTTATGTTGCCATGCATCTACCAGATAGGTAAGTTTTTGGTTTGTTTTATTGTCATTGTCATTGTGATTGTGATATATAATACCAGTTAAGTAAAGTAACTCACTTGAATAATGTTTATTGTATTTTTCTCGTCCTTCACAGTTGGGGCTACATGGTGTTTGGAGACAAAAAATTGGTAGATCATGGCGATATGTATGACGCAGAGATGGGAATACTAGGTCACGGAACTTCAACACTACTACGGGATCCGACCTGGCCTGGGCGTCTCGCAGCAATGAACGTTTATTATGCTCAGAAAGCTTTTTTCGGTGAACATAACGGGACATATGCCGCTTCGATAGAGGAAATGGGAGATTTGCTGGATGAAGCAGTAGTAAGACCATTCCAGATTCAAATCAAATTAGAAAAATATGGCTTTTTTGCAATTGTGAGTGGCAACCCTGACGGTAGTGATGTGTCAATTACAAACGACCGGCTTCTTCAAATAGTATACCCTAGCACAGCGCAGACATAACTTATTATTATTGAATAACAATATTGAAAGTAATACGACTTTAAACGTTTATACACAAGTACGCGAGCGAGATTCAATCATATACGATTGATCTCAACATGATCGACGCCCACCTAGTAGCTACACGTGTACGTAGGGCAAACAAAAAGTAATTGCAACTCATTTCTTCTAACTAGATGTACGGGTAATATATAATATAATAGAATTGCATTTGGCATAAAAAATTACGAACAGACAAAAGAGTCGCATTTTCCTGATGTTTATACTACAATGTACTCAGCACGTATTACATTTAATAAGAGAGTGAAAAATTAGATAGACCGATCGAAGAATCTTCTTTTTGACTAGGGTCGACTGAACGGATTGATACGAGAGAAGATACTGTGTCCCCTCAAAGAATGTGAAACGGCAGCCCCAGCATGAAGGGGAATAAGGAATTTACCTTTAGTGACAAAAAAAGTAGGTATGAAATCAAAATATAACTGGGTTAGAGGGATCATATCCTTTTGTTGCCAAATTCCTGTTGAAGTATTCCGCGTATGATAGAGCACAGATTGCCGTTTAAAATCATGTTACTGTCACTTTGAACTTACCGTAGGTACCAAGTGTTTTGTGAATTTTAAAACTCTTTTCAATCATAAATAGAAAATATAACAGATCAAACAAAAATGACGGTGAGAACAGATACGACTTTCCCCCTTTATTCTTCTTATGTCAGCAACAGTCTTCTTCTAGTAAAGTTAAAATAACATACCTGCTTGGCAATCTCTCCGGTACTCTTCTTGTTTTCATCTGTTTTGACAACACCGGGGAGAGTGGTAGTAAAGAATGGCAATCCCTTGCCACCATAGTACCCCATCGCAATGCCCGATGCAGGCATTATCGTCATAAATGCATAAAGACCTACATGACCGATTTTCGCAAGAATATGTTCAATAGAGGAAGCCCCAGCCAACTCTTCAATTTTATACTACACGAACAAAACAAAACAAAAAGGAGAAGAAAAGAAAAATCGTGAGTTTTCTGCTTTGAAAGTATAATGATTATTTTCCGCCATATATTGCTCGTCGTATTAGTTTCGTACCGCTGATCTATTGAAGATTCGATATGCTAAACGCGGTGCTATAATCATCCCAGTCAGCAATCCCAGAGATTTATGCCGATGCATCCAAAGTCCTTTTTCTTTTGAACTTTCTTGTGCCTTCAAAACACACCCTACACATCCAATCATTGTACCGGCACTACAAAGACAATACGAGGAATAAGAAAGAAATGTTTTAAGCTAAAAGTATATCTTAAAAAAAAAACAGATTCCCCCCGAACAGCACATCATCTGACTAATCTACCCGGTCTACAAACAGAATCATATATACAAACTCCCAGGTAGGATCTTTGCCTAAAACTTCACATAGGGAACGAACGATTTAGAAGAAAAGAAAAAGTTTAATCCCTCACCTCAGCCAATGTAGACTGGATGCCGTAACACTATAAGCGGTTGCAAGAATACTCATGGCGATATATTTTTGCTTGCTTGCTATTTGGATGCTTTAAAATCTTTTTATGTGAGCTAATATACTACGATAGGCATAAAATAGTGTCGAGTGTCGAGGATGTACAATACTTCATTAGCGAAGATTCAATTAAAAGAGGAGAACTTCAAAAAGAACCTTCAATGTATTTCAATCACGAATTTGTACGCGCGACTATGATTATGCCTACTAGTAGACCTAGCTAGAGAGCTGCCTACTAGCGGCTAGAGTAACTAATATTATTAGTCTACCTATTTTTTTTTCGGCCTACTGTATGCCCACATACCTACCAATTTTAAAGATGGTAGGAACGCAGCTACAGTATGTTCGGGACTAGCTAGATTTAGAGCTTTATCGATACGATAACTCCAAATTTTCAAAACAATAGTTACGATTCCAAATTTCTTGTCATGACATTAATACACTTAAAAGTAGAGCGATCCATCCATTGCTTCGCAAGAAATTACCATGGTTGTTGTGGTTTTGCTTTAAAGGAAAATTAAAATTAAAAATAAGCAAATCATCATTAAAGTACCGTAGTAACAACTACTGTAAGTATTAAAATACTCCTGTTAGCCAGGTCCTTCCCAGCAATGCCAGAATTTTTAAATTGTCATGTTCCAGTAAGCTTTCATCAAATATATCGTATTCGGCATTTTCTAATTTGGATAAGTGATGGAGCGCTGGTATTATCGGAAGAAAGCACATTCGAGCATGACTTGGAACGGTACTTTGAAGTTCTTGAGCTTTTGATAAATGCGAATATGCTAGGATACAAACTCGTTTCACAGCATCTTTCAATTGTTCTCTCTCTACTTCATTCAATATGTTTTCTTCATCGATTGATATATTATTATCCGGCGATTCCTCGTCTTCATTTAGATCAATATTATTATTTGTGTACATCAATTTGTAATACGGAAATTGTTCTGGGAAAAATTCTTTTGGGATAGAGCATTCCCCCCGAGCTAATCGGAAACGAACTCCCCGCAACGCCGTTGCTAGTCCAATCCCGATTCCAGCATGTTGTGCTACAACATCAACCGATTCATCCCGTACGTCTACTGTCTCCAGTGTCAAATAGAGCAAACTAGAAACTATATTGTCAGCGTATTCGACCATGTCGGTGATCGTTTCTGGTTGTTGATTGTGCAAATCTGTTTCTCGTGCCTCTGATAATCGTTCTAAAAATCGTTGTGTTAATTGTTTTTCGTGAACTGCATAATCCAAAACTCGAACGATGGGATTTTTAAAATACGATGCGTCTAATGTTTCTGAAATGGAGAAAAATGCATCGTCAATCTTATAATTATTATTAGTAGTACTGTGATTCTCATTTTTGTTCTCGCTTTGCTGTTGTGAATCGTAGATTTTAGTTAGAGCTTCCCTCCACCATTGGATTCGTACTTGAAGGGCGACATTTGCCTGTTCTCCCTTGTTGCGATTGAGAGCACTTCCATCCTTAATGGATGCAAGCTCGACATTCCATGCCCGAATACCAAAAAAGGATCGTCGTGCATTGTACGGCATGAGCAATCCACATAGATAAGATTCTCGATCTCTATTTTTGACAAGCTCCACACAGTAACGAAAGTCCTTCGTCGACATTGATGGTTTCTTTTTCTGGTGATCACTTGTACTTATAGTAGTAGAATGATAAGATGCGAATTGTAACAGAGCAGCTGACATTGGCTCAAATTGTCGTTGCGATAATATTATCAGTTGATGACGGGAACTCATCATATTGCTAGCTAAAATTGTCGACTGGAGGCGATGGCGATGAGGCGAAAAGGATTATTTATCAATATTCTGTGTTTGGTCTATATTTTTATGAGAAATCTCTCAAAACATATATGACATTGACGGGATGCAGTACTACTAGTTTGGATGATTAGGCGGTTACCAACAGCTTTTTGTTTTGTTCGTTTGCCGCTGTGTGTATGCGAAAGAATCGTCATCATGGGAAGTTGGAAGTTATGTTTTTGGTGCTGATTCTTCGATTTCTTCGATGGATCTTGAAAATTTAAATGTTTGGTGTTGCCGTCGGTCGTGCACAGATTATTTCGCGCAAATCCGCGCGCATACGTCAGTAGCACGATCTTCGACTCTTCATCAGGTATTTTGTAGATTTTTTATTTTTTTAAAACACAACAAACGAAAACGAAAAGAAAACCCACCATGAGATTCTTTGTATGTATAGTGGTTTTGACCCTAGCTGGTATGGTGGCTGATGCATTCATTTTACCGAATATTGTGCTTGCACCGGTGACGCAGTTGCAATCAAAGACCGATGACAATAACAACGTACAAGTAGGAGATAACGAGAAACAACAAGTCAATCATCGTCATAATTATTTCGACCGACGAGAATTTGTCTATGCAACTTCTTTGTTATTATCAGGAGCGACAATCCAACCGGTATTGGCTGCATCATCGTCATCGTTGTCGCCGTCAAAGCAAGAGGAGATAGACAAGATCAATATAGTGAAAGGATATGATAGACTGCAGTATCTTTTATCGAATTGGGAACAAGAAACTACAATATGTGGTATGGGTGGTGATAAATTAGAAACGTCGTGTGATCGTACACCGATGAAAGTAATGGAATATTTGGGTTACAAATCCACAACCGATCCATTATACAAGGCCGATAAGACACTTAGACGGCTTTACGAGAATACAAACGTACCTGCCAAACGAGATGCGGAGTTTCTGGAAGCAGTGGAGGTAAGTTGGGGATATTCTGATCAGTATATATACAGTCCGATCGAGTAGATATTCACTGACTGCATTGTATTAAGGAATTCGTAAAATCTATCCTGACTGTTTTTCTACCTTCACTTTGTTTTTTCTTGCATTGATTGTGGATGGATAATATTTCTCTTTTAGGTCTTTTCCGAAAATGGTAAGTTTTATTTATTATTAATGTTTGTATTCAATACTTGAAGTATAATAATATCGATAAGGGCTCACTTTTTTTAAAAAATCTTTCTAATTCATAATAATATTCTATTCATTAAAAGCTGATGAAGCTTCAGGCATGGCTTTTATATCTAGCTGGGGGGAGAGTAATCCAGGGGGTGGGAAAGATAGGGTTGAACTCTTCATTGAGCGGTCCCGGAAAAATATCGTTGCAGCTCGTAACAGTTTAGCGACTGTTATTGACATTTTGGATTTAAAATCATAGCTACTGATGTGAACACAAGCAAGTAAATTGGTAACTAAGCCGGATGGAATGAGAATACTCCGAAAGTAGAGCACATATACCAGTCAGACAATCACGTAAATTTTGCTAGTGAAAGGATAAACAATGGTGGGATTAAATCAATAATGTATGTAAATAAAATAAATAAATTATACAATTAACAATTACAACGTGTCATATCTTCAAGTTTTTCAACTTTTTCGTATTGGGTTCAGGAGTCAGGCTTTTCCCGTGTATTCTCCTCGATATTGCTGTTGGAAGATTCTTCCGAATAACTGTTTGTAACTAGTTTGTAAGCATTCCGAGTTTTGTTCACAACAGAAAAGGCCAAGGCTTCCAAAAATCGGGTTAGTCTCTCCTGAGTATTAGTATTAGTGGTGACAGACAATTACAATTGAAGACGCGTTGGTTAGACATCGTTAAACTATATCCATTAAAGAAAAGAAAAAGAAATGAAGTTTGACTTCTTACCTGCAAATTCTCTTTAATAGTCACCTCTGAAAATTCAGTTGCTTCGTATAGCTGCAATAAATTTTGCCGTTGCTCCGTGAAACAACTGGGAAAGAAACCGGGAAAGAATCGTTGAATAGCACCGAAAATGAGAACGTGACCCACCGGTGTAAGAGGAATAATGAGAATAATAACCACAGGGATGAAAGTGATAACATCTTTGAAAGTACGACTGAGGTTGTTTAGTAAAAGCAAGAAAGATAAATGTGAGTCAAAGATAAAATTGCATTTAAAAAAAGCGTCGCACAACCCTCACGAATGCCGAGAAAAAGCAAGGCATCGACCGATAATTAGATTAAAATACATACCGAATCATTCGTACTTCGCGAGGCTTGAGCGTGTCGCCTTGAACTGCACGTCCTATTAAGCTGGCGCAGTACAAAACATCGTTCCAGAACAAACGGGTCCCCTTAACATAAAACATAACCCCGTTCATCGATTTTATATATAAATCGTTGAGCCACCTTCCAATAGCCTCTCGATCGTACGTCAACCCAGTTACGTAGTAATCTATACCAAGCCTTCGTTTGAAATCAGTCATTTGCTCCGCAATTACAGCGAGGATATCAGCGTCCACCACTCCTTTGGAATTTAATTCTTTGCTGCAATTCTCAATTTGGCTTTCTAGTAATCCGTACTCAGCAACATTCAATCGATCCTGAAGCGGTATATAACCTTTGGTAGTCGGATTCCCCAATTCCATTGCTAAATATGTATAAATTCGCTCCAATTCGTATACTAAGTTTTGATAGGAAACTTGTTGTTCCATTATTATCAAAGCCTCCGCTGATCGACGTATTTCGTTCCGCAAGACAGGGTCTAATGATGCCAATCTGACATTCGCCACAGCTTGCCCGGCATTTAATCCTACATAATTAAAAAAAAAATCCAGGAAAAGCACTGATTGTGTCAATAATAATAATAATAATAATAGTAGAAGATGATATGCCCACAACAACAAAAACACGGCATCATAGTAATCAAACAATTGTACAAAAACGATTCCAGCACCTACCGGACGCCACAAGTGCAGTATGTGCCTTTTCCATGCCCTTTAACTCGTCCTCCACACGCAAGAGCTCCTTGCGGGCATCTTGAATGGCTGGTGTATCTGGAATCTTAGCGGTAACTGCTGGTTTGGACTGATGACTACCAACATTCCCCCCACTTTCCTTCGACATTTTCTCGTCGTCGAATTTATTGTCTGATTCTTCTTCGAGTTCCACGGGTGTTTGTCCATTAATACGAGCCCATACTGCCCCACCAAATTTTCTTAATGCCGCTCGATCCTGCAAGGCTCCTTCCCAATCAACAGTCCCATCATCTCGAACATAAAGTTTCGGTCCGATAGAAGCAGAGTTCCCTCCTTCAGCTCCCGTATCTTCAGGCGTTAGATGTAGATCTGGGAGCTCGGGTATCTTCAAGAAGGAAGAAGACGACGCATCTACATTTTCAATGTCGTTACTCTGTAAGACCCTCAACAGATTTGCTCTTGTTTTCAAAATCCTCCTAAATTCAAGAAATAAAGAAATAATTAGAAAAATAATTAAGTGAATCAAAATCACACGACACTAATTACTGAATATATATATATATATATATATATCCTATACATATGTGTATATATATTAGGTTGTTGTACGTACCCTAGTAACACCATTCGCTCTTCATTTGAATATGAATACCGACCCATACCTAGATTTTCATCAAGCTGTACGAGTCCATCGTCGTTCAATGTAAGTTCATTTTCCACAAGGGTATGACAAGTCATATCTTCAACTCGTTTCGTTAACTGGGACAATAATTTTTCGTAATCAACAGCTCGCTTTTTAGCATTGCTCGGAGGATTAGATGGAACGGCTGATGTTTTACCGTTGATTGTACTACCTTCCGATTGCTGTTCGACTGATAGAGCAAATTCGGCGGCTGTCCAGTCCTCCAAGGTTTCTCGAATCCACATAACATCCTTCAGCTGTCGAAATTTACTAACTGGTGACGATGGCAGCAGCTGGTTGTTTTTTGTCTCTTCTACTTTCAGCGACTGCTTGTTTTGTGAACTTATTTCAGTTTCTATTTCTTCTTCTTGCATTTTCTCGTCTTCTTGATCCGAATAAGATAGTCGGGTACTAGGAAATGAAGTGGCAAATAATGCTGTACTGTCATTTGTGGTGATTCTTTTTACAATCGCATTCGTCCTCGTTGATACAATAGAATCCTGATACAGTCGACGTGATGTCATCGAGAAATCCTGCTGTCGTTGTTCCTGATAAAGGGAGGAGAAAGGAGCTTGAAACGATTGTACATTCTTATTTCTTGATGTAATGAAGAATAACATCGCAACGACCACAATAATTTTTGAGTGCCCTAAATAGGCTGCCGACAATGATGATAATCCCATAATGATTGTTTTTTTTCTGTCTTTTTAAATATGAAAAGGATGATGGCATAAACCTCTACAATCTCCAAGTAACGATAATATGAACTTATGTTGCTGATATTTTCTCTTTTCTTCTTCTTTTTTCTTTTCTTTCTGTAATTAACGTCTTCTCAGAAAGCACAATGAATATTTTTTTTAATACGTAGAACAAGTTTGTGTATGGACACACCAATGTTCTCCTCTCCACTCCTATCCGTCTTTTCGGGGGTATCAGTGTACACAGCGTATGAATTATAGCAGGTGACGCTTATTATAATAGACGTAGTTATTTTAGAAGTGTACTACATGCAGATGTAATTACGAAGAGCCAATCGCTCGATAAATCAATCAGCGACACATCAACCACGTTGAACTTGACTTGATCTTGAAGTCGCAGTTTTTTTGAAGTTGTTGTTACCACGAGTTCGTTAAAAATTTGTTCCTTTTTCATAATTTCCCCGAGGTGCTGCTTAGCACTAGCAAATAAATACTGTACTACTGTATGTACGATGTACGAGTAGCTAGTAAGAGCATTATTTACTCATTGCTACTATAAGCTCATAAGTTGTTTTGTCTAAAGCTCTCTCTTTAAAAACCAAAATTGCTCTGGCTAGAACAGTACGAGCATGTCTCAACATTTCTAAATAACATTGTTGAATATGTTTTTTACCAATGGTTTAATTGATAGTGGCATTTTATGAGGCATAAACTTTGAGCAAGATATGGAGGATCCGGGATAAGGTGGGACAGTATGAAGTCCAGCTGTCAAAAAGCTGGTTGCTGATGATGAAGAGCAAATTCTTCCAGATTGTGTGCACATGCAAAATAATTGAGTCATGCCCATTATTTTTGAAGTATGCATTCTTGGATTGTATGGCTAAATTTAAAGTTTACTGATGGATGGTATTATTGCCTCAGACTACAGTAATACAAACATTCTCTGTAGGTTACTGTGAAATGTTGGTATTACCTGCGCTACATAATACATAGCAGTAAATTTCTGGAGAATGCATACCGTACAACACGTATGGTAATTTGCTCTTGGCCTAAGCCTGTTTCATCATTAGCTTTACCTGCAATAACTATGTAGATGTAAATGGTAGAGTCAATGAAAAAAATCATAAATAGCAAGACAATCTATTATGCAGCTATACAGATGAATAAGTAGAGGTGATTTCCAATGTGGCAATTAAAACGAGGAACTGTAGCTACATGGAGCGGTAATAATATTACCCTTTCATTATAACATTGTTCTGTCAAGTCCTTTAGTAACGATTAGATAATGATGCAGGCCCTACCATACGTTAATCCTGATGTAGGCTTAAATTGTTCTCATAGTTCTTGGTTGAAGTAGTCATTCAAATCGGGAATACCACAAGAGTCTTGAAGGTAGCCACTCACCTATGAGACAAGTCGTATACGTCGTGTGTGATGAGAAATAAAATTGAGAGGATTTGAACTAAGAAGTGAGTTACAAGAATCAAAACAGAAAAAAACCCCGATTATAGTTAAAGAATAATTACCATTAGTTGACCTGTGAAATAGAAGATTAGATTGAAAATTGGATGTGGAATTATATAGACGGTTAGATTGAAAATGGAACCAAGTATAATCGGAAAAGATTCAACTCAGAACATTCCCACCTATTAATGACATGCGGAGCTAAAACTAAAAATCTCAAAACTTACCCCAAGCCTGACTGAGAGCTGGGCCTCCACGGTTCTGGCAGAGCTTGATCTTTTTCTGCAGATCATTGTACCGTCGTCCACTTCTGCCATACTCCTTGCTTTGATTGGGGCCTGGTGGTGGTATAATAGTCAGTTCGTTTAGCCCTACCGCTTGGTTGAGCAACACAAAAAATTCATTCAATGCTATTCTTCCTGCATTGCAATAATAACCATGATTTTGGCATAATAGTGATTATTTGTTTGATAGATCAAGATAAAATTTAACGTACGTCGTGGGTGAGAACGTGAATTAGAAGAAGTACTACAAGAATTAATGTCAGTATCGCTAGATACAAAATAATATCTCCTTTCCTTGTCTACCATCTCTCTACACACCTTCATTCCAACCTGTTGTTGCTAAAGTGATCGAATTCGGATCTATCTCTACGGGCAAATCTCGACGATATCCTGCAGTTGCCTTTCTTATGGTATTCATAGCTCTTTCAAACTTAAATTGGGCATCCTAAGAAACAGAACGATCAATATCTTAGAATCTAGATTAAAAAGTATAGATGAAGTTGTAGAAATTGAAAAAAACTTACCCTCATTTCATCGGAAGCATCTGGTGGGAAGCTAAGAAGCAAAACTCTCATAGGATTTACAAAATCCCTTTCTATCAACAGAATAGTGAGAAAGGAAAACTTTTTAAAAGAAAAGTTCGAAACTTCAGTACTTTTTTTTTTTTTTGCGAATTAAATTATTGACAAAACTTACCAATTTTGGATGGCTGCCCTTGTCCTTTGTTATTGTTAACGCTGAACAGTTGGCCTACCTCCCCCCACTGATCTATATCGGAAACCATGCCCTGCAAAGAGAATATGTAATAATCCGCGGCGATTTTTAAGGGCACTCTGTGATGATAATAATAAATAAACAACCATGACAAAAAGAAAGTACAAAATTGCATGAGTATAATATGTCAAATAAGGACCATTGTCGATGTCTTGTTGGGAGTTATGATGTTTGTGATATTATGGGTTATGTGATTTTATTTTTATTTTTAAACTGCTATATTGCGAGGGCTTCATCGCGCTTTACCTGTACTGTACATAAGACCGAACAGCATCGTTCGGTAGATCAGAGAAATTATCATCTGTAATAGAAGCCATGCTGGCAGAGGATTTTTCTGGGAAAGATACAATACCCAACGCAGCAGCCGTGGTTCCAACAGACGTTTTCAAAATAGAATTCACAAAGGAACGTCGATCATTGCTGTCGTCGATGTCGTCGCTGTCGTCAAAGACGCCTCTTCGCGATGATACGGCCACAATGTTACCATTCGGCGCTTCTTGTCTCGTGAACGAGATTGGGGAGAATCCTAGTACATCTAGAGTTCTTACGTTGATGATAACCGAAAGGAACAAGTATGAAATGTTGATCTTCGTGTTCATGATCATGTTCATCGTGATTTGCTGTTTGTAGAGACTGTTTTTGGATGTCTCTGTACTGTGTACATTTTGATGGTGATGATCATTCTTCATTCTTCATTCTTCATTCGATGTTCGATGATGATGTGCAAGTATTAGTTAGTGTTTAGTCAAAAACTGTGTTAAAAGTTAAAAGTAAAAAATTAGAAGATGTGCAAGTATTAGTTAGTGTTTAGTCAAAAACTGTGTTAAGTAAAACATTACTTATGACACGAAAAATTCGCTCGACTCATCACTTTCAAATTTTCAATTTTCAAATTTACTTCGCTCTCACTGCTTTGAAATGACAATTGCAATAGACGGCATACAGAATTCAATTAATTGTACTCAATGATATATTGTACGCCGTAGCCTACAACGAGACTTACCATTACCATACCGCACAGTAGCATGTCACTCCTTTCGGCTGATATTCTTCATCAAGTATTTAAATTTTTCGTTTCACAAAAAACGAATACGGTTGATGGAGAATCGATCATCAATTTAACTCAAGTGTGCAAACAATGGAAGACTGTTGTTGATTCAAAATCATTGTGGGCTGCTCCAGCCGCCGGAGGAGTACACGGTATTTATGCCAATTGTTGCTTGTATTCGGTTCATCGGTCACTTCAAATGAAAGAAGAAATTAATCCTATATCCAATGGAAAATCGCTGCATGCAAGTTTAATGGGTTTTGTCAAGATAAAGTTTTACGGCGGGAACTATCCCGAATTGTACTTCTTTGTTCGGGAACGTGCGACCGGTCATAAATTACTGCTATCAATCAATAGGGATGAACAAAAACGTCGAAGTCTCATACGAGAACTATACGTAAATCATTTTGAGTTGAAGGATAAGTTTCTTCTTAAAGAAGGCATATCAATTTGGAAAGGTAGAGTGGTTCAATACTACCCCCTTCGGACCGAAACGGAAGCTAAGTCGATGATAAATAAAATATCAGCAAAAAGACAACACTCGTCTCAGAACTGCGAAGCTTTTATCCAACATGGTGATAGTTTTAATCTTGTGAGCCATCTTATTGATCTTGAAGGGGTTTGGGGTATGGATTATGGGAGGTTTTATATTCAAGGTAGACAACACGTTGTAGACTGGATGGCCGAAATTGCTGAATGTTTCGACTTGGAAGATCGTATTATATTCCAGGCCATGCTTCTTTTCGACCGTTTTATTGCTTCGAATGATTTGGTGAGTTTTATATATTTATTCCTTCTGTCGTTTGTATCCTTTTTCATATACCTATTTTATGCCACTCACAAAAATCTTAACTCACTCATGGTAATTTCAATGGCAGAAAGTGAGTAGCAAGCATTACCAGCTTGTCGCTGGATCATGTTTCTTGGTCGCATCAAAGTGTAACAAGTCGTCTATTACGGAAAAGGATATCTCGTTTTGTTGTGACAATCTATTTTCCACCAGTCAGGTCCTAGCTACAGAAACAGAAATTCTAAAGCAATTGAACTGGAAATTGGTAAGTCGATCTTGACAGAATAAAACGTGGACTTCATTCGAAACGGCAACTTTCTCAATATACTACTATGTTTTTCAAAAATTTATCTATTCTGGTTTCAAGGCGTATCCGTCTTCGATAGATTTTTTTACTGATTTTACAACAACATTGGGTATCGATAAAAACAGTCAATTTTTTAGTTTGGGGTGTTATATTTTAGAGCTGTCTCTATTCCTCGATACAAATCTCAGGTATCCACCATCAAAACTTGCGGCATCATCGATCATCCTGGTAAACTATTGTCTGCGCAAGGATTCGTTTCCAACCTTACCGGTATGGCCAAAGGAGCTTGAACAAAATTCGGGTTATCAACTGAAAGATAATTTAGTTTCATGCGCTGTTCAGTTGTCGAAAGAAATAGAGGATATTCGAATCATTGCGCCTGAACTTAAAATGGTACACAAACGGTACAGCAAGCCTTCTCGACACTGCGTAGCAGAAATATATATACCAGTACTAAGTTCCACTTCTATTCTCACTGCCTACGAGTGACCAAAATTCAATACGATCTGAACTACACTTAATTAAAAGTTTTTCTATTATATGCCAGCTTGAATATTTTTTGATTAAGTCATGCGCATGCATTGCATAAGTGAAGTAGTAGATCCCTCTTGGGAATATATATATATATATATATATTATCTTTTAAATATATGTCAATGTTTGCTTCTTATCACCCACTCCTGAATTCAAATAAATGCTTATCATCATCATCACTGCCCTTCTCTCGCACCCCTGACCTCAAACCATTGTTGCTCACCGGCACTCCCTGCTTCCGCAGAGACTTACCTATGGTTGTTGTCATGGTTGTTGTCATTTGTCACTATCTATCATCAGCCTCACTATCAGATTCAATCCATGTTGGCTGTTCCAGACTTGCTGGAACTATTTCTCTCATAAATGGGGGAAAACTAAGCATACTTCCTCCGTGCACCGCATAATTCACACGCGATATCGTGAGGAATTTTGGCGCTATATACCAGAATTGACAGGAATTAAAAATAAAATGAGATTTTGATGTTTTGAGTCCCGGCCCAATGTCCAAGTGGTTTGTTGGATGGAAACAGTCGTGTAAAATTGGTACTTCCGTTATTTTGTTGTTTGTAGGTAGCTAATTCTTGGAGACGTACATCCCAAACAGTAGATGGCATACTATATGCAACAGCATCAGACGGCGATGATGATACCAAATCAGGTATGAT
>Ga0115007_10001130_pt1 | contig 17289 bp, 12 predicted proteins | sample ArcOceMetagenome_2_FD_87166 | JGI IMG/M metagenome (GOLD analysis project Ga0115007, IMG submission 87166) | Marine eukaryotic phytoplankton communities from Arctic Ocean - Arctic Ocean ARC135M Metagenome | ecosystem: Environmental > Aquatic > Marine > Oceanic | place: Arctic Ocean | collected... | reverse complement strand
GATGTGATAAGCCTTCATTGTCCTTTGACACCTGAAACAGAAAACTTAATCGACGCTAATGCGCTAGATTTAATGAAGCCCAGTGCATTTTTAGTGAATGTAGCCCGAGGCGGTATTGTTGATGAGCAAGCATTAGCGGATGCATTAATGGCGGGTAAATTAGCTGGTGCCGCAACCGATGTGCTGATAGAAGAGCCGCCTAAAAATGGTAACCCCCTACTTGATCCCGCAATCCCTAATTTAATAGTGACGCCTCATTCTGCATGGGGGAGTCGTGAGGCGCGTGAGCGGATTATTCAACAGACTATCCATAATGTAGAGTCTTTCATCAAGGATGAGCATAGTGAGCGTCGGGTTGTTTAAGTCATCACGTTTAAGCGTTTTAAAAGGGAGGTGCTGATGTGAACTGCATAGGCTCTTTGCTGTGTGGGTGCGCGAACGCCAGCATCTTTGCATGGAGTAACAAGCGGGGCGATGCCTCAAGTGCTTTGCCTGTCGCATAAAAGTGGTCACCAAGAATAGGGTGGCCAAGCCATTGCATATGTACGCGTAGTTGGTGGGATCTTCCGGTAATAGGGGTAAGTTCAACCCGTGTTTTCCCAGCTAGCCGTTCCATAATGCGCCAGTGCGTCGTCGAAGGCTTGCCTTTCTTGTGGTCTACTATTTGTAAGGGTCTTCTATCCCAGTCGCAGATAAGTGGCTGTTCAATTATACCGTTATCTATAGTTGGCGACTCATGAATTATAGCTTCGTAAGCTTTCTCAGTTTTTCTTTCCTGGAAAAGTATACTTAGCGCTTTATGCGTGTGAGGATCCAATGCAATGACCATAAGCCCCGAGGTAGCGTAATCAAGGCGATGGACAATGAGAGCGCTAGGGTAGCCTTGCTGGTGCACTCGGCTAATCACACAGTCCTGTTTATCAGGGCCCCGACCTGGTACAGAGAGTACGTTAGCGGGCTTATCAATAACGATGAGGTAGTCATCATGGTAGATGATGGGGGTTATATGAGTGCTCATATTGTCTTTTTGCTTTTGTGGGTATTTTCAAATAGCGCCATAGACTCCACATGGTTAGTTTGAGGAAACATATCCATAACACCGAAGCGAGTTAGTGAATAACCTTTTTGCAATAACAGTTCTGCATCTCGCGCTAGAGCTGAAGGCTCGCATGAAATATATAAAATATGGCTAGCGGTCGTTGGTAGTTGCTGTAGTAACTCGTAAGCACCTGTGCGGGGAGGGTCCAATATGATTTTATTGAAGCTTTCTGTAAACCAGGGGTGCGTGGAGAGGTCTTTACTCAGATCAGCACGATAGAAGTTAGCATTAGAGATATGGTTGCGATCGGCATTGTGTGTGGCGCGTTCAACCATGTTCTCGATACCCTCAACACCGACAACCGAGTTAACACGAGTTGCGATAGGTAAGGTAAAATTGCCGAGTCCGCAAAAGAGATCTAAGACATTGTCGGCTCGTTCCAGTGTAAGCCAATTTATCGCTTGATCAATCATTTTGGCATTTAAGCGAGGGTTGATTTGTAAAAAATCACCTGACGTGAAATCTAACCGTAGTTTGCCATCGAATAGCTCGTAATAGTCTTCATGATGCTGAGCTAGAACTATTGATTGCGTATCTGTTTGAATAGAAAGGTTGAGTGACTGTTGGTTAGCCCATGTGATTAATGCGTGTTTGTCATTGCTTTTCAGGCCACCTTTGCAGCGTAGTGTTAGGCTTAACCCCGCATCGCCGATTTGTAGCTCTGCATGCGTTAGCTGCTTAGGGTTCTCCATACTTGATAAGCCTGTCTGCAAGGCAGTAAATATATTTCCGGCGCTGTCTTGTATGACAGGGCACTGAGTAATCGAAAGTAGTTTGTTCGATTTCTTACGTCGAAAACCTACCATCACTTCATCGTTACGTTGCAGGACATTTAAGCCTATTCTGGCTGAGCGGCGGTAATTAAATGCTTCTGATAAAATTGGAGCTTCAACCTGAAGCGGGGTTATCGAGCTCATTCTTTTTAGTTGGCTAAGTACATTACTTTCTTTATAACGTATTTGTTCGTCTGCGGCTAAATGCTGAAGCTGGCAACCGCCACAGTCATTGTAATGTCGGCAGGTAGGCTCTATACGCGAAGCTGATCGTTGTTCTATAGAAATTAGTTCAGCTTCATCATGCCGCTTATGGGTTTGTGTGATTTTAGCGGTAATTCTTTCATCAGGTAAAACCCCATCAATAAAAACGGTTTTTCCATTTAGGCGTGCTACCCCGCGTCCATCGTGACTGAGTCGTTCGATCGTTACTGAAAAGGGTTCTTTTGTGGTTGTCGTTTTACGTGGTGCAGGTCGACCAAAGCGAATGGCGTTTTTCTTCATGAGAATATCCTGATTTTAAGCGCACTATTTTAGCATAAAGCATTAACTATTCTGTTTAACTCATCGAGCGAAAGTACTGGTTGGCTTGACTTTTTTTGTCATAAAGTGCAAATTCGCCGCGGGTCGACACATTGCGCTGTGTAATTTCAAGGATGATGTAAGGTTTCTCAAGGAATAAGACACATTAAAAACTCAGGTACAGAGTCGCAGTCTTTCCTTTTTTACCCGCTCTCCTTGTTATCTTCTACCTAATATATCTAGGTGGCGTGGTTAATTACCGATGCATTTGTGTGTATATCAATAGTGACAGGATAAGGAATGTGAAGTGCTTACGGATTTAAGCTCTAATGTTAACTTTGATTTAATTTTACTCGTAGCCATTCTATTATCGCTTTTGTTAGCTTCATTTTTAGGTCGGTATAAAAGTCGTTTGCCTTACATTGAAAACTATCAATTCCATCCTGCCATTAATGAAAAGTTACAAAAAAAATATCCTCACTTATCGCAATCTGATGTCTGTATGGTCATTGAAGCGCTGCGTTCGTATTTTCATATCTGCCACGTGGCAGGAAAAAAACCAGTAGCCATGCCATCGCGCGTCGTAGATGAAGCATGGCACGAGTTCATTTTGTTTACTCAGAACTACCGTCAGTTTTGCAAGGTAGGTTTAGGCCGATTTCTTCATCATACGCCAACTGTCGCTCTGAATAAGGTTGAACGTTCCCCTAGTAGTCTTAAGCGAGCGTGGCGATTGTCCTGTGCTCGTGAAAAGGTAGACCATAATAACCCAGCAGCACTTCCTTTGCTGTTTGCTATTGACGGATTGCTCGATATTGAAGAGGGCTTTCATTATTCTCTGGACTGCACCTGTTCCGTTAAGCGCGGTGATGCTATTGGTTGCTGTGTAGCGCATATTGGTTGTTCAAACAGTGCCAACTGTGCCTCTTCATGCTCGTCTGCATTGGGCGCCGCTTCGGCCTTAAATGCAGAATCGGAGGGGCCAAGCCCTAGGTTTTCATTTTTCACGAACGCTGAAGGGGCTGTCACTAGTGGTGATAATGGTTCATCAATGAGTAGTTGTGGAAGTAGTTGCAGTAGTAGCTCTGATTAGATGTGCATTTATGCGGTATGGGTCTGATCGCTATTCTATCAATAATCATTGTTAGGATTCTTGATATTCACCTATACAACCGTTTATCTCTTTTGCGATATAGTAATAGCATTCGCTTTAAGGAGAATGATTGTGGCAGAACATCCGTTTGCTCCCTTTGTACGCATATTAGGTAAAGGTAAAAAAGGCTCTCGCTCGTTAACCGAAGAGGAGGCTTTTGATGCTATGAGTATGATCCTAACAGACCAAGTCCGACCGGAGCAGCTTGGTGCGTTTCTTATGCTATTACGTGTTAAAGAAGAGTCACCTGAAGAGTTAACTGGCTTTGTAAAAGCAGCTCGTCTGCATGCGCATGCACCTGAGTCGCTTCATGTTGATTTAGATTGGTCATCTTACGCGGGGAAAAAAAGGCAGCTGCCTTGGTATCTATTGTCTGCCTTCGTTTTGGCAGGTGAGGGTGTACGTATATTCATGCATGGGTCTCGAGGTCATACACCGGGCCGTATTTATACCGAAGATATGATGCCTTTGTTCGGACTGCCTATATGTCAATCGTGGGAGTCTGTCGAAAAATCATTGGACTCAAGTCAGTTTGCTTTTATGTCGATAAATAACCTTGTTCCTCGTTTAGGTGAGATCATCCAGTTGCGCTCTATTTTAGGTCTGCGCTCACCAGTTCATACCTTATGTCGTCTTATCAATCCGCTATCTGCCCCGTGTACTATTGATGGCGTGTTTCATCCTGCTTATGCACCGATGCATCAAAAAGCCAGTTATTTGCTGGGAGTACAGCACAGTTTAACGGTGCGTGGCGATGGGGGCGAAGCTGAGTTAAAACCTGATGCTGATTGTGAGCTTCGCTGGATTCGTAAAGGTGAGTTGTCTGATCAAATGTGGCCTCGCGTTTACCCTCGACGATTAGTAAAAGAGGATGAATTGGAAACAGAGCAGTTGCTGGCATTGTGGCGAGGTGAAGCAGAGCATGAGTATGGTGAAGGCGCTGTCATTTCGACGCTAGCCGCTTTGCTTGTTTTGCTTGGCAAAGCGTCAGATCAGCCAAGTGCGGTTGTTTTGGCGCAAAAATACTGGGGGCGACGAGATAAAGCCCGTTTTTAATTACTAGTTCAGATAAGCTCAGTCACGTCTGAGCTTATCTGATACGGCTATAGGGGATGGATAATTGAAAATAACTACATACGTAGATAGTAAAAAGGTTAATATCGCGGTTGCTTGGATTACATGAGAAGCTGCTTGGCCAATCAAGGCGGTACTGGTCGCAATATAGGCTATCAATAATGAAAACTCACTCGTTTGCCCCAGTCTAAATCCCACCTCCCACGACAAACTGTCGCTCTCTTTCATGGTTTTTAGCAGGTAGCGAAAGACGATAGGTTTGAAGGTCACGACAAGTATTGCCAATAACACAGACGGGATAATAATCTCGCCGATCAATTCCAGGTTGAAGCTGGCGCCCACCGAAAAGAAAAATAGTATGAGGAAAAAGTCGCGTAGTGGCTTCAAATTGGTCGCTATGTATTGCGAAATAGGGCTCGAAGCTAATGACACACCCGCGACAAATGCTCCCATTTCTGCAGACAGGCCGATAAACTGGGCGCCTTCAGCCATGCCTAAGCACCAACCAATCGCTAATAAAAAGATGTATTCATGAAAACGATCAAATCGTTGAATTAGCTTAAGAATGACATACTTAACCAATAAAAATCCGCCGGCTGTCAGCAGTGGCAAGGCAATTAAAGGTTTGACTAAGCGCATAATTGAGGTGTCAGCGTTATGGCCACTGTATAAAAAGAGTAACACGATGATGGCTATCACATCTTGTAATAACAGTAACCCGACAACCAGCTCGCCAGTGTGCCGATGGTGCAATACCGTTGTCGGTAATAATTTAATTCCAATGATCGTACTTGAAAACATCATGGCCGCACCAATAATTAGCCCTTCTGTTTGTGTGAACCCAAAGGTGATACTTGCGGTGTAACCTACAGCCATAAAAATTAATGAGCTACCGATAGCGACCCATGTCGCCTTGCGTAGCATTTGTATTAAATGCGCTGGTTGCATATCTAAGCCTAAAAGAAACAGCAAAAATATAATTCCGATATGCGAAATATCAGAGAGCAATGCAGTATCGGAAATCATTTGGTAGCCATAAGGACCCAAAATGGCCCCTAAAACGATATAGGCTACTAATAATGGCTGACGTGTATAGAGAGCTGCCGAAGCTAAGATTGCAGCGCCGGTAAAAATAAGGAAAAAGGAGAATACCACTGAATGTTCTGTCATCTGGTTGCTCCTTGCTGAGATAGAATAATTCCAGTCTATCAGAAGCTTAGATAGGTTGTTTAGCGGTATTTACTAATGAATAATTACAGTTAAAAGTACAGTGTAGACTAATAACTGATCAATTTACTCGGGATTGCAATGCGTGTATCCTGAGTGCAAATGCAAGTCGGTCTTCAGGTGTTTATTATGAATATGACGGTTACCAAAGGCGCAGAAGTTTATCTGGCTGATCTGTTAGAAAAACAGAACGTAGAAGGTATAGCAGTACGAATGTTTGTTACTCAGCCCGGTACGCCGTACGCTGAAACATGTTTAGCATATTGCCGCCCGGATGAAATAAATCCGGAAGATGAAATTATGGAATTAGAACACCTAAATTTCTATTTTGAGCGCAATAGTTTGCCCTACTTAGAAGAAGCGACGGTGGACTATTCACAAGACCGCATGGGCGGGCAGCTAACCATTAAAGCGCCGAACGCTAAAGTGCCTAAAGTTTCATCCGATAGTCCAATGAATGAACAAATAAATTATATACTTCATTCTGAGATCAATCCTGGGCTGGCATCCCATGGTGGTGAAGTTAAGTTAATAGAGTTAATTGAAGAAGAAGCAGGGTTTACGGCTATTCTTCAATTTGGTGGTGGTTGCCAAGGTTGTAGCGCTGTCGACCTTACCTTGAAAGATGGTGTAGAAAAAACACTGATAGAAAGACTCCCCGGTTTAGTTGCAGTTAAAGATGTTACTGATCACACGGTAACTGATAACGCTTACTATAAGTAAAAAGCCTGCCTTAGCCGCATTCAGCTTTATCTGTATGCGGCACTCACATTGCTTGTTTTCCATTGAGTTGCTATAACTCGAAGTGCTGGTCGCGATTTGTAAGCATAATATTGTGGGTGATTTAGCTTGTTTTTCTGTATTACGTCCCCATAAATTATTTTGACATTTTGTGTCCGTTTATTTTTCGCACCTAGGCTTTTTATGCTGATGTAAGGTGCCCTGCAGAGAGGCAAAATCCACTATGGATAAGTTAGAAGCTAATGCCGATACGATACATGTAGAGCTTCCCGTTCTGCCACTGCGTGATGTTGTTGTTTATCCGCATATGGTAATTCCATTGTTTGTCGGACGTGAAAAGTCGATTGAGGCGTTGGAAGCGGCGATGGAAGGTGACAAAGAGATATTACTGATTGCTCAGAAAAACGCCTCTGACGATGAGCCTGTTGCTACTGATCTCTTTAATATAGGTACTGTCGCTAGTGTCTTGCAGATGTTAAAACTGCCTGACGGAACCGTTAAAGTGCTTGTTGAAGGCGATTACCGAGCCCAAATTACCCAACTAACTGATGTTGATGGTTTCTTTTCCGCGACAGTTAGCAGTCTGCCTGTTGAGAAGCTCAGCAGTGCAGAAAGCGAAGTGTACAAGCGTACTGCGTTAGAACAATTTGATCGGTTTATTCAGATCAACAAAAAAATCCCATCTGAAGTGCTAACATCGCTGCAAAATATTGATGATATTGGCCGCCTGTCGGACACAATAGCGGCGCATATGTCGCTTAAGCTCGACGAGAAGCAAAGCATTTTAGAAATGCTGGATAACCGTCAACGATTAGAGCACTTAATGTCACTAATGGAAGCTGAAATTGACCTGGTTGAGGTTGAGAAGCGTATTCGTGGTCGCGTTAAGAAGCAGATGGAAAAGAGCCAGCGTGAGTACTATCTCAATGAGCAGATGAAAGCTATCCAAAAAGAATTGGGTGATCTCGACGAGAATGGTGTGAGCGATATCGAAGAGCTGAAAAACAAAATTGATGCCGCTGCTATGCCAAAAGAGGCATACGATAAAACGTTGTCTGAGTATAACAAGCTTAAAATGATGTCTCCGATGTCAGCGGAAGCCACTGTTGTTCGCGGTTATATTGATTGGATGTTACAAATTCCTTGGTCTAAGCGTTCAAAAGTACGCCATGACATGAGCCAAGCGGAAGCTATCCTCAATGAAGATCATTTTGGTTTAGAGGAAGTAAAAGAGCGTATTTTAGAGTATTTGGCGGTTCAAAAGCGTGTCAAGAAACTCAAAGGTCCTATTCTTTGTTTAGTCGGTCCTCCTGGTGTTGGTAAAACGTCATTAGGGCGCTCAATTGCGCGCGCAACTAACCGTAAATATGTTCGCATGGCTTTGGGCGGTGTGCGTGATGAGGCTGAAATCAGAGGCCATCGACGGACCTATATTGGCTCTATGCCCGGTAAATTAATCCAGAAGATGGCGAAGATTGGTGTGCGTAACCCACTGTTTTTGCTAGATGAAATTGATAAAATGGGTATGGATCAGCGTGGTGATCCTTCGTCTGCATTGTTGGAAGTTTTAGACCCAGAGCAAAACTCATCGTTTAATGATCATTATTTAGAAGTGGATTATGATCTGTCCGATGTCATGTTTGTCTGCACGTCTAACTCGATGAATATTCCAGGTCCATTATTGGATCGTATGGAGCTCATTCGGATTCCTGGTTATACCGAAGACGAGAAGTTAAACATTGCTCGTAAGTATCTGGTACCTAAGCAGATTAAACAAAACGGTCTTAAAGACAAAGAGATTGAAATTAACGATGATGCCATTAATGGGTTGATTCGTTATTATTCTCGTGAAGCAGGTGTACGTGGTTTAGAGCGTGAAATTGCTAAAATTTGCCGTAAAGTCGTAAAAGATTTGTCTTTAGGGAAATTGAAAGCTCCCATTAAGATTACATCTGCAGAATTAGAAAACTACAGTGGAATCCAAAAGTACAAATTTGGTTTGGCTGAAGAAAAAGATCAAGTTGGTCAGGTTACAGGCTTAGCTTGGACACAGGTAGGTGGTGATATCTTATCTATCGAGTCAACGGTAGTACCAGGTAAAGGTCGTCAAGTTACGACGGGGAGCTTGGGGGATGTGATGAAGGAATCTATACAGGCTGCATTGACGGTAGTGCGCAGTCGAGCTCGATCTTTAGGAATTCCTGCGGATTTTCATGAGAAGAATGATGTCCATATTCACGTGCCTGAAGGTGCCACGCCAAAAGATGGTCCTAGTGCTGGTATTGGTATGTGTACAGCACTGGTCTCAGCGCTGACTAACATCCCTGTACGAGCCGATGTGGCCATGACTGGGGAAATTACATTGCGTGGGCAAGTATTGCCGATAGGTGGCTTGAAAGAGAAGTTATTGGCTGCACACAGAGGTGGTATTAAAACAGTGATCATTCCTGATGAAAATCAACGTGACCTGAAAGAAATACCTGATAACATTAAGGCCGACCTAGATATTAAGGCGGTAAAATGGATTGATGAAGTTTTGGAAATTGCCTTGACTTATCAGCCAAAGCCGCTACCAGAGGAGACCGTAGAACCCGTCTCTACTGAAAAAAAATCTTCTAAATCCGGATCTGAGCAAATAAACACGCATTAACCGGAAACATAGGCAGAATCAGGGGGTTGGAGCTTGACACCTGTTTCTGCCAGTTGGTATAAAGTGCGAGATATTTGTGCTGGGCATGGACTACAGAACATAAAAAATAATCGACTCGATAAAGGGGAACATCGTGAACAAGTCTGAATTAATCGACGCAATTGCAGCATCTGCAGACATTCCAAAAGCAGCTGCAGGTCGTGCATTAGACGGTGCATTGGATTCAATCTCTTCTGCTTTGCAGAAAGGTGAATCAGTTGCACTTGTAGGTTTTGGTACATTTTCCGTAAAAGAGCGCGCGGCACGTACAGGTCGTAATCCTCAGACAGGCAACCCAATTGAAATTGCTGCAGCTACTTTGCCGACTTTCAAGCCAGGTAAAGCCCTGAAAGACGCAGTTAATAAGTAATAGGGGTTGATCGCGCAAGCGTCATAATTCCGAATCTGGAGCGGTAGTTCAGTTGGTTAGAATACCTGCCTGTCACGCAGGGGGTCGCGGGTTCGAGTCCCGTCCGTTCCGCCACTTTTAAAAAAGGCGCATTCTGGGAATGCGCTTTTTTTTTGAACAATGGATACTAGGTGAATCATGCTGCAATCGATTCGCGATAATTCTAAAGGTATTGTCGCTAAAGTTATTGTTGGTTTAATCGTCGTGACTTTTGCGCTGTTTGGTGTTGAGTCGCTGGTAAGCTTGACGGCGGGTTCGAATGCGCCAGCAAGCGTTAATGGTCAAGAGATCACAGAGCAAGAGTTATATCAAGCTACACAGATCCAACGACGTCAATTGCTCTCTCAGATGGGCGAAAATGCTAATCCTGCGCTGCTAGATGAAAATGTTATCAGTGGTATGGTTTTAGAAAGCTTGATTGAACAAAAAGCGTTGCTTTTATCTGCTGAAGATAAAGGCTTGTATGTTTCTGACCGTATGGTTGATCAGATAATATTAGAAACGCCAGATTTTCAAAGCGATGGGAAATTTAACTCGGATCAGTTTCAGGCCGTGTTACGTAATGCAGGGTTAACTCCACTCATGTACCGAGACTTGCTGCGTAAAGAGCGAGTATTAGCTCAAGAGTCAAGTGGTTATCAGCTCTCATCTTTTGTGGTTCCTGCGCAGCTTAAACAGGTTGTTGATTTAGAAACTCAAACTCGCTCTGGCAGTTTCTTTGTTATGCCTTTGGATCTAGTCGCTGCCTCAGCTGAGGTAACAGACGAAGAAATCAGCGCGCGTTATGAGAGTGTTCGGAGTTCGTTAACAACACCTGAGCAAGTTATAATTGAATATATAGTGCTTGATAAGCAAGTTTTACGCGATGCTATTACTGTCACTGAAGATGAGTTACGTTCGGAGTATCAACAACGTCAAGCCGCCTTTTCTCCGGAAGATCAGCGTCAAGTTGCTCATATACTTATTGAAATTTCACCTGATCAAGATGACGCTGCCGCGTTAGCAAAAGCAGAGGAAATAAAGGCGAAGTTGAATGATGGCGCCGCGTTTGAAGCGCTTGCTAAAACAGATTCTGATGATATAGGCTCAGCCCAAGCGGGTGGTAACCTTGGTACTGTATCAACGGGTATGCTATCTAAGCCATTTGATGACGCTATGCTTGCTTTAAAACCAGGGGAGGTGTCTGGTCCAGTACGTACTGAGTTTGGTTATCATCTTATTAAGGTTATCAGTGAATCTAAGTCGGCCATGCCGAGCTTTGATGAATCTCGCCGATCGTTAGAAGACAATATTGTTACACGCAAAGTTGAGGCTGAGTACGTGGAAGGCTTAGAACAATTAGCCGATACTACATTTTCAGCGGGTGATTTAATTGAGCCTTCAGAAGTTATGGGGCTTCCAATCGAGGTAAGTGCACGATTTGATCGCTCAGGCGGTTCTGATGCATTTACTAGTAATGCTCAAGTTATTGAAGCCGCGTTTGCAGGTGAGCAATTAAATGAGGGGTTGAACAGTACTCCAATTGAAATTGATCAAGATCGTACCTTGGTGCTTCGCATTAAAGATCATTTTGAACCACGTGAGCAGTCGTTTGATGAAGTTACTGATCAGTTACGCGATGAAATAGCTTACGAAAATGCTTCTGCTTCGTTAGAGGAGCAAGCAAATAGTAAAATTGCGGATTTGAATAAGGGTACTACGCTTACTCTTGTTGCAGGTGATGCTAACCTTGAAACATTGGAGAGCGTGGGACGAGCAGAAGGCGGCGCACCTGAGCTAGTAGTTAGCACACTGTTTTCAATGCCGCATCCTGAAAGTCGCCCTACAGTGACTAAAGTGGTTTTGAACGACGGTAGCATAGCTGTTGTACAGTTAACTGTTGTGAGCCAAACTGAGGCTGCTGATAACGAAGATACACTGAATGCATTAGGGCAATATCTTGCTTCTATGAAAGGTAAAGAGGCATATCAGATGTTAACTGAATCTGTAAAAGATAAGGCAGAGATTAAACGTAAGTAATTATGTTCTTTTCTAGGCACTTTAAAACCCTGATTGTATGCGCAATCAGGGTTTTTTGTTTTTAGCGCTTTTGTAAGAGTAAGCTACCGATTGAGTAACCCGCGCCAAAAGAACAGATCATGCCTAAATCTCCTGGCTGCATATCTTGATGATATAGATTAAATGCTACAAGGGAGCCTGCTGAGGCTGTATTTGCGAACTGATCGAGAATGATAGGTGCTGTTTGTTGATCCGCATCAGCGCCTAATAAGCGGCGTGTAATAAGTTGATTCATGTTCAAGTTGGCTTGGTGCAGCCACCAACGTTTGATATCGCTAGGTTCCATACCATTTGCTTTAACATGACTTTCTAAGTGATCAGCCGCCATTGGGCAGACTTCTTTAAAAACTTTCCTACCGTTTTGGTGAAAAAGTGCTTCTGGAGCAAAGGGGTCGGTATCGCTTGCTCTGGCTGTGTAGCCAAAATTTGAGCGGATATTGTTTGAGAATTGTGTTGCTGCACGAACACTAATAATCTCAAATGTATGAAGTGGGGACGTAATGGCCTCAGGGCATTCCACTATCATGGCGGTTGCAACATCGCCAAATATGAAATGGCTGTCTCTATCTGTAAAATTTACTTGAGGTGATGTTAATTCAGGCGAAATAACGAGCACAGATTTGGCTGTGCCTGCTTTAATCATTTCGTAAGCTCTATGTAAACCGAAAGTACCCGAAGAGCAGGCTACCTGCATATCAAATGCGAAGCCGTGAATGCCCAATGCATGTTGTACCTCAATAGCAATGGCGGGGTAGGCGCGCTGTGTATAGGATGATGAAACAATAACAGCATCAATCTGAGTCGGTAGCTTGTTAGCAGCGCATAATGCATCTTTTGCTGCTTCAACAGCCATCTCTGCCTGTATTGAAATTTGCTCATCCGGACGGCACTCAAGAACAGGACGCATTCTGGACGGATCTAAAATGCCTGCCTTCTCAATAACATAGCGATTTTTGATGCCTGATGCTTTTTCAATAAATTCACTATTTGAAAAAGGCGGTTTATCACCAAACAAATTCAGATTTTGTGTAACCCATGCGTTATAGCTGTGAACGAGTTCATCATTAGAAATACTACAAGATGGCTTCCATAAACCAGAGCCAGTAATAAGAGGTTGCATATTATCCATATAGAGTCTTCTTTTTTAGCTCAGTATAGGATAAAAAAGCGAGATTTCAAAAGGCTTGGGGGAATTTTGGAGTATAGAGCTTAAGGAGTAACGGGGTAAAAATACCCCGTAATCCGGATTGTCTGTCATACGCTATCTTAGTGATGTGCGTGGCGACCAATATGCAACTTGGGTAGTTCTAAGCGAAAAAGCGACTTAATCGCTTTCTTAGCGGATGCAAAAAGTTCTGCATTATACTCACGACGCATTTGGTAAGCGCGGTCGATATAGTATTGAGTGTCGACGTTGCCAGTCGAATCTGTTCTGATGCTGTGTTGTGTGTGCATGTTAAGCCTCCGGTAAAGCTCAATTGAATTAAGTAATGTGTGTATACTAAGGTCGAAGAGACCACTAGACAAACGATCAATTCTCAGCAGAATGATGAAAAATAATAATCAATGAGGTGCTGCTATCAGACGCTTACCCCCACTTAATGCTATTCGTGTATTTGATGCGGCGGCTAGGAACGAAAGTTTCGCGGCGGCGGCTGAGGAGCTTTTTATTACGGCCTCAGCTGTCAGCCATCAAATCAAGACGCTTGAGCAATTTTTAGGTTTAGTTTTATTTAGACGAAATAAGCGAAAAGTAGAGTTAACACCCGTAGGACACCAGTACCTTATTTCAGTGAAGCATGCTTTAGATGAAATAGAGGTGGCCACACAGCGGATTACTACCAATGCGGGAAACGATGTTGTTACTATTAGTGTTGCACCTAACTTCTTGACACGTTGGCTTATGCCAAGAATGAGTCGTTTTCAGGATAAATACCCTGATGTGGAGCTACAAATAAGCGCCTCTACAGGGCTTATTGATTTTAATAAATCGGCTACTGACATGGCTGTGTATTTTGGCCATGGTGACTGGCATGATATTGAAGTACATTTTTTGCGCAATGTATTTCAGGTGCCTGTTTGTAGCCCTGGGCTAATGTCTGGGTCTCGTCCTCTAATCCAACCTGCAGATTTACGCCGTCATACATTGATACATGTAAGCAAGCGTTTATATGAGTGGCCCGAGTGGCTTCAATTAGCCGGAGTGGAGTACACAGGTTTTAGCCGAGGTTTACAGCTATCAAGTAGCCAGCTAGCAACCGCTGCAGCACAAGAAGGGCTCGGTATAGCCTTGGCTGATAGTACTTTAACATCACGAGAAATAGAGCAAGGCAAATTAGTTGTCCCGTTTGATTTGATGATGGACACACATAAATCCTTTTATTTGGTCTATCAGAAAAACCGATTACTGACCTATGGTATGCAAGCATTTAAAGACTGGGTTATAGAGGAAATGTTAGACAGCTCAGTTATTAAAGAAACAAGTGAACTTGGAGTTAATAAGCACGGTTAGATAATCATTATCGTATCTATTTGGGGACAGTGTTTCGTTTCTAAATGTCCCCTTTTTAATGCATACATTCCTGTATAAATATACTTCTTTAGGTTCTTCATTCAGGCTTTATTAATTTAGCTAGGAGAGCTAGTTCAAACTGTCAAATAAATCAAATTTTTTATTAAAAAAAATTTTATTAGTAATGTGGATTTGCTATACATGCGATGGACTGCAGTGAGGCGGTCGTTGGTTTCGGGAGGGCGGCCTCATAGACAGAGTCTAAAATCATGGAGGAAGTTACATGTCTTTTTACTATACAAGTTCTGGGTATTCCGGTTATAGCTGGCACGATTCTTACTGGTCTAGATATAACAATCACGATAATAATAATGACGATTGGTGCTACACATCTATTGCTCCAGTAGCAAAAGATGATCCCGGCTCAAGTAAGTATTCTGCTTTCTTAGGCTCTACAGGTAACTCTCAACGAGTTAGTGACTGGTCAATGGATGGTGTCACCATTACAGCGACCGACATCAACGGTAATCAAACAAATGCATCTGTCATTAATTGTGAAGGTATTGGTGTTGATGCAGGCTGCGATAAGACTGGGCAGTTGGAATACAATGCAAGAACAGGTCAGTCTGAATCTATAAGCATTAGTTTTGATCAAGTACTTAATCAAGCAACGGTTGGCATTTCTAAACTTTCATCGGATGAAGGTGGCCACTGGGAAGCGTATTACCAAGGCAACCTAGTGTCTTCAGGTGATTTTGCTGGGAATAGAGATTGCTTTAAAGAACTAAACATTGATACGGGTGATTTGGTTTTTGATAAAGTTGTTTTCACTGCAACAGACAGCGTAAATGGCTACCAGTGCAATGTATCTGATTACTTAATAAAGTACATCAGTGTGTGTGGCCCAGCTATTGCTGAAGATGCATTCACGGTTCAAGAAAACAGCTCACTGCTACTCGATGCAAGTGTGCTGATTTCTAATGATTGTGATGATGACACCCCGATCGCCGATTTAGCGATTAGTGACTATACCGATGCAGTCAACGGGACAATTTCTTTTGATGAGGCAAGTGGTCAATTTACTTATGTGCCGGGGCCAGCTTACGACTACCTAGCAGCCGGTGAAACGGCCACGGACACTTTCACTTATGCCGTGAAAGATCCTGAAGGTAATGTATCAAATTATGCGACTGTGACTATTACCATCATTGGTGAGAATGATGCACCCGTCGCCGCTGATGATTCGTTAACTGTTGCAGAAGATGTGGCATTAGTTATTCAGCCTATAGATCTTCTAGGTAACGACTCAGACCCAGAAGGGGATGACCTAACGATTACGGCAGTAGGTAACCCTAGCAACGGGACAGTAGTTCTTAATGACGATGGGACGGTAACCTTTACACCTGCTCCTGATTATTCTGGCCCTGCAACATTTGAATACACAGTAAGTGATGGTCAAGGTGGTGAGACAACCGCAACAGTAACCGTTAACGTCACACCAGAAAATGACGGTCCTATTGCTGTATTTGATACGCTAACTGGTTTGGAAGATACACCTATAACTGTAACTACCGCTCAAATGCTCGGTAACGACACCGATCCAGATGGTGATGCCTTATCAATCACAGCCGTCTCTAACCCAACCAACGGCACCGTTGAACTGAACGCAGATGGCACCGTGACTTTCACGCCAGACGCTGACTTCAATGGCGAAGCGACGTACGAGTACACCATTACCGACGGTAACGGCGGCACGGATACCGCAACAGTCACGATCGACTTTGCACCGGTTAACGATGCACCGGTGGCAGTTGATGATCAGCTAACGGGTGAAGAAGACACCACCATTACGCTGAACCCAGAGACTCTATTGGGCAACGACACGGATGTTGATGGCGATCCACTGACCATCACAGACGTGTCTAACCCAAGCCACGGTACAGTCACACTGAACCCAGACGGCACGGTTAGCTTCACACCGGATGCAGACTACAACGGTCCAGCGACGTTCGACTACACCGTATCCGATGGTAACGGTGGCGAAGATACGGCTACCGTAACGGTTGTATTCTCCCCAGTGAACGACGGTCCTGATGCGGTTGACGACAGCTTCAGCGGTGAAGAAGACACACCATACGTGATGACGCCCGGCGCATTGCTTGGCAACGACACGGATCCAGAAGGCGACACACTATCGATCACGGGTGTCTCTAACCCATCGAACGGTACAGTAGTCCTGAATACTGATGGCACTATCACCTTCACACCGGATGCGGATTTTGTAGGCGAAGCAACTTACGACTACACGATCACAGACGGCAACGGCGGTTCAGACACAGCCACAGTCACGATCGACTTTGCGCCGGTTAATGACGCACCTGATGCAGTGGATGATGTCTTCAGTACAAACGAAGACACACCTCTAACGTTAACTGCGAATGATCTGCTAGGTAATGACAGTGATCCAGATGGCGATACGCTTACCATTGTGAGCGTAAGCAATCCTAAAAATGGCTCAGTTATTCTTAATTCGAATGGTTCTGTGTTATTTATCCCGGCCGCCAATTACTTTGGTGAAGCAAGCTTCGAATACACTATTACGGATGGTAATGGTGGTTACGACACGGCTGAAGTGACCATTAATATTGCATCAGTCAATGATGTGCCTTGCCCGTCACCAGACTCTTTTTCTGCCGAGCCAGGTCAAACAATTACTTTCCCCGCATCTACATTGTTGGCAAATGATATAGACGCAGATGGTGATCCGTTATCTATATTCTTCGTGAGTAATGCAACCAACGGGACAGCAACCTTAAATGATGATGGTACAGTGACTTTTGAGCCGACGTCCGGTTATACAGGTCCTGCTACGTTTGATTACATGGTTACTGATGGTAATGGTGGTTATGCATCAACAACGGTAACAATCGATTATGACTCAGCTTATGATCAGATTATCTTTGGTGATGAAAACGATAACTTGCTAACGGGTGCTGCTGGTAATGACCAAATCTACGGTTGCGAAGGCGATG
>Ga0115007_10001127_pt1 | contig 17311 bp, 5 predicted proteins | sample ArcOceMetagenome_2_FD_87166 | JGI IMG/M metagenome (GOLD analysis project Ga0115007, IMG submission 87166) | Marine eukaryotic phytoplankton communities from Arctic Ocean - Arctic Ocean ARC135M Metagenome | ecosystem: Environmental > Aquatic > Marine > Oceanic | place: Arctic Ocean | collected... | reverse complement strand
GAACGTGAAAAGTTCAACGTCTCAATTGGGGGTAGTCTGGGTTTGCTGTCTTCGCCAAGTGTTGACCTAGGGAGATATCGACTTTTTAGTGTTGACCTGTGCGTTTCGGTTGAAAAAAAAAGGAAACACCGAGCAACACCCACAAACAATGAGTTACACGGTCAAATACTTGGACGGAGAGAACGAAGAACTTGAATACATTGCTCGTGCTGGTCAAGCCGAAGTGACTTATTCCAATGGACACACATACGTGGGTAATTTCAATGATTTAAAATTACGTCATGGGCAAGGCACGTACACTTGGAACGTGGTGCCCGCCGAAGACGAAGAAACAGAGGAAGAACCATTGCCACCTGCCGTGTACGCCGGCAATTACAACAATGGAAAACGAGATGGCATTGGTAAAATGTCTTTTCCCGATGGAAGTAAATATTTTGGAGAATGGTCAAAGAATCAAATGCATGGCGAGGGAACGTACAAATACAACAACGGCGACATATACTCGGGCGCTTGGGACAACGGTCAAAAATCGGGGGCAGGCAATTATCAATTTTTATTGACAGCATTCACACCAAAAAACGAAGAAGAGAAATCAGACAAAGAGAGAGAAGAGGAAAAGTATGCGGAATCGTTGTACGGTCCCCGAAAATATCTGAATGAGTCTTCGTTTGAGGGGGAATGGTTGAATGGAAGCATTGTCTCGGGAACGTGGACGTACAAAGACGGCACGAAATTTGTGGGTCCATTCATGGAAGGTTTTCCATGTGGTCAAGGAGAGTACAACTTTGCGTCGGGCAACAAACAAGCAGGAGAATTCATTCGTGTGCAAGTAGCAAATTCGACGGATGAATTTGCCACACGACCGATTTGGGTTCATGGAGGAAATGTTCAACGCAGCAGCAAGAAATAGCAAACCAGGCAAAGTTGAGAAAAGACCATGGTAGAAATATCGTGTAGAAATATCGTCGGAAAAAAAGTGTACATTACAGTAGAAATAGAAATATCTAGACATATTGAATACCTTCATGCATTTGATACTTTTGGACTACATCTCTACTCAAACGCCATTTGTTTATGTACATTACCTGGAAAAAGAAATTCTACTCATTTTAGGACTGGCTGGACCAGTTTGGCGGGGACTTGCATTTTTAATTGTTGGAAATCTTTGTTTTTTTGGTTGTCCTTGTGAAAGAGATGTGGGTTGAGAAAAGGCAGAAGATTCCGTGCTGTCGCGCAGATCAACATGGGCAGTCATTGTAGTATCTCGTGGTGGAACAAGCATTGCAAGGCTGTCACACAATCCTGTGATTAAATGTCGTTGATTTGCATTTGCACTTTCCATGCTTCTTGCACGCATGGCGGCCAAAAAATTATTTGCTGTCTTCCGCTGATGTTGATCAGCAGGAGTATACACTTGCCCTGAACGAAGGGCCATTTTGGATTGTGTGGAGCTCGAGTCCGATACAGATACAGCTTTGTTGTTCATTAAAGCCTCTACATTGGGCAGTGGTGGTATTAGTGATGGCATTGGCGATGGCATTGGTGCTGGCCTTTCAGTTGTTTTGGCATTTGTTTTTGTTGGCAATACTGGTTCTGGTTCAGACAATTCGGGTGTTTCCGGTGGTGCAGTGTGGTTGCTGGTGAAAGTCGTTTGCAACATGGCAGAACTTCTTCTCCGATGGTGAACAACGACAAAATTCATCAATTCCTCCATTGTAATGTGCCCATCTTTTTCGCTGTCCAATGCATTGAAAGATGCTTCAAAAGTGCCAGGTTCAAGTAACAGTTTCAATTTTCGATGGTTTCGCATAATTTCAACAATGTCTGCCCTGTACAATATGCCTTCAAGCAATTCCATTTTATCAATATAATTGGTCTTGTCTGTATCCAAAATGTGAAACAAAACGATCATTTGATCTTGAAGTTCCTTGTCTTGTTGTTCTGCTTGTTCCTTTTTTTCATGGCTATCATTGTTCATCGATTCTTCTTCTTCGCCCAACAATTCAATGATTTTAGGCACCAGCTGCGATGACGATGCCGCTGCCGCTGCCATTGGAGCAGACGTTCCTTTGCCGATTGTCCCCACTTCCTCGTTTTCATCTTCTTCTGCTATGCTGTCAAACATTATCAAAGATGAATCCATCAAACTACCAGTAATGATACTTTCAATATCACTGTCGGTGACCGCCTGCAACATTTCAGAATTTTCAGATATTACACTGTCTGTCCATTCTGATGATATGTAACTGCTGTCACTCATCAAATCGTTTCCTGGTTTGGACGGGACGGAATACCGCAAACTTTCCACTGTACTTCCATACGAACAATTTAATCTTTCCAACAGTCGATCCATCATAATACTTTCAACATGAATTGGATTGTTCTGTTTTCTTCTTTCGGAATCACCGTCATCTTTGAAAGCACTTTCCTTGCCTTTGCTGCCTTTGCTGTGTGTTTCACTTTTCCCACTCTTCTGCCCACCACCAGATTTTCGAGGTGAATGTTCAGAATCCTCTGTAGCAGTGTTGTCTACTTTCCAACGTGGTGCAAATTCAGGTTTCACGTGTGATTCCATGCCCGAGGCTTTCAACAATGACGTGGAAAAATGATATTGCAACCATGGTTCGTTGCGAACGAAAGAATAGATTTCAGGAATTGCATCCACATGATCTCTGTCTGGTAAATCAGTAGCATAACGATTCGATCGAACATCTATAATGACGGGTTCATTGACGTCGTCACGTTCTCGGTCAGTCAAACTGGAAGCTTGTTCCAACAGTGCTGACGCATCACAATGCTGAATAATATCGCTTTGTGTTTCGGTCGCACCTACTCTTGCCAAATTCAATAATGCTAACGCAAGACGTGATTGTGATATTTGCAACACTCCACGGGCACCATGCCTTCGTTTTGATAAACGTGCAAAAATGGTATGTAAACCAACCACTTGCTTGTGGGCTTGAATTTTTACCACAATTGGTCGAATATCGGGATCCAAACAAAATACACACAAAGCACGGCAGCACGCATCAATCGTAGCATCTGTTGGGTTACCCTCGGTGCATATTTGATGAATAGTTTGAAATATCCCTTCGTGCAATAAAAATTCACGTGATTTTTCTTGAATTGCCATACTGAGCAAACATGCCGAACATGATTCACGAATTTCTTCGGCAGAATTACTGAAAGGGTCTTTACCACCATTTGTTAAAATAGCTTGAATGACCGACAGGGCACCATCGTGTATAAGTGCATCTGGGTGTGAAGTCTTTTGAAACACGTTACAAATAGCTATTGCACAATCGGTCGCAACACTTTCTATTTTAAATGCAGCAAAAGAATGAAATAAATGCACAACACCATATTCAACCAGTAAATCCTCTGTCGCACTGTCGGAATAGGACAAGTTACGAACAGTACGTGCAAATAACGTTGCTTCGCTGTCTTGGTTGCCAGCACTGGACATGCTTAGCAAATGGTCCAGTGCTTCAACAATACCTTGCTGTGCCATGAAAGGCCTTGATTTTTTTTCTCTTGAAAACAATTCAATCGTTTGACAACACAAATGTTTAATGTCTTCATTAAACACGGTACTTTGAACAGCTTGTACTAACATTTCACAAGCACCATCAATGACACACCTCAACCTACTGTTGGACACTCGTGCCGCATATGCTGCCGAACGTATGCAACATAAACGAATGGACCAACACGCACTCGTACCCACATCAGTACTATCATAGTGTGCCATTTCTGTCATTGCTCGAAAACCACCATTGCTTACAAATTGAGCATGTGTCGATTCATTGTTTGCAATGGTTGACAACGCAACAGCACACATCAAACGACAATCAGGATCTTCAATTCTGCTCAAAGACATTAGGGTTGGCACCCCATTTGCATTGGTTACTCGTTTGCACCGCAATGCAAGCGCTTTCGCTTCTTGTTCTCTCACTTCCATTGCTTCCACCGAATTTGGATCTAAATATACTTCCGAGATTTTTTCTTCGCCACCATGACCCTTTTCACCCGTTCCTCCTCCGTTTGTTTCGTTCTTTGCATCTGCACCACTAAAATAATTGAAATCAATTTCCGTCTCGTCGTCGCTGTCTGTACCCGGTTTTGGTATCGTTATTGGGTCCATTTTATGCAACATATTGTGTAATATCTTTACAATTCTTTTTCTGACTGCAAGCGTGGGTGGCACAGCACATTTTGATAATGCAACTTCATTCAAAGCATCAAAACCCATTCCAGTAAAAAGGGTACGACCTTCGTCTTCGGCACTGATGTTGACCAATAAAATTGTAGCGATGTCACGAATTTCATTGCCATATTCTAACATTTCAACTGCTGCACGTACTACTTGCCAGGTAACAAGTTGTTGTGTACTGCCGTTTTGTGCCGTTGATGCCAACAACGCATACAATCCTTTGCAACAGGCCTCTTGCGTTGATTTACTGTCTGCTGAACTTCGAACAAACCCGGCCAACAACAAAGCTTGCACAGCACCATGTCGTATCATCATTTCAAGACAATGGTTGCCCAATTCTGGTTTGAGTGTTGTGCTGCAACAACATGCCAAATGACAAACAGCAATTACACTGTAACTGCGAATGGCCGGGTCTTGATTTGATACATGGTCGATCAATATATCCACCGCACCTTTTTCAATTAAACGACCCACTAAATGTCCATGGTCAAATGCTGCCAAGTTGTTTAATCCAATGGTCGCGGTTTCCGCTAGACGATGAGATCGTGAAGCAGTGACCAATGCTTTAATGAGACCCCTCCTTACCATAGCATTGACATTTTCTGATTCTTCCGTCAAAATACACAATGTCGTCAATGCCAATTCCTGTGCGTTAGGTTCATCGTCATTGTTTGCCAATTCAATCAACTCCTCAAGTGCACCCTCACCTGCATACACCCTTCCTGCCTTTTCATACCCTTTTGATAAATTGTGAAGGGTTGCAATAGCCAACTCATCCACACGTGACATTTGTGATTGTTTCATTATGTCAATGACCGATCGTATCCATTTACGATGCATCAACATGCGTGCTGTTGCTGCTTCACCTGATAAATTGAATATGATACCCGCACACAAGACAACGATATTGTCGGCCAACGATGTTTGTGGGTGATTTTCCATTTGACGAGCAATCCAAGTCACGGCATGCAATATACCATCCCCAACTTTTTGCATGATTTGTTTACCCGAAGCTGTGCAAGACAAGTTGTGGAAAGCTGTAGCAATGAAACCAGCTTTTGTTAAATCGTAGTCGACGATTTCTTGGTGCAACAATACCAACACATCAACAGCAGCTATTGTATCGTCTTCAACTTGCAACAGCAATGTTTCTAATTCACCTGTACTCAACATGTTACAAATGGTTACAATTGCTTTGGCACGAAGAGCAATGTCCGAGGCATATGTTGCGACAACATTCAACATACGTAGTGCACCCTGTGTTGCAATAGTTTGCGCACTTTTATCATCACATGCAATTTCTTGAAGTGCAGCAACAGCAGTCGCAAGTAATTTTTCACTCAATACTGGATCAATCTGTTCGTGGTCATCTGTTTTGCCATTGTTTTGTTCAACAATAGCTTCGATGCCACTTCTTCTCATCTGTAAATGCACGGTATGTTCCTGAGCAAGAACAGCCAATTCTGCCGTCAAACCTTTTTCAATCAGTGTATTGCGAGCAAAAGGATTTCTTGCAAGATTTCCCAACACTGCAACAGTAATGGTTGTCAATTCCATTGATGCTGCCGCAAATTTCAATTGAGCCGCATACGGTGAACTTCTAATTTCTAATAGTTTTGCCCATAAATCTCGTAGCACAACAGGACATTGTGCTTCAATCATTCTGGGTGCAGTTTTAACTGTACTGGATAAATAATATAAAAGTATGCAGGACAATTCCAATAATTCAACCGATTGTAATTTTTTGGTGTCTAAGCTGGGAATTTGATTGGATGGTTTTGTCATAATGCACGCATACGATAAAGATACTACAGCACTGATTTCATGAATGATATCTTTCACAAGTAAGGCTTGAGTCACGCCATTGATACGTGCCAACCTTGACAGAGTTTGCATCAATAAAATGACGGCATAAAATTCATTCCCATGTCCATTTTCATCTGTATCTTTGTCGTTCACTGTTGTCGTGGGAGTCCTGGTTCGACCTGCTTTTTCATACCGTTGGTTTTTCAAAACCATTTTAACACTACTGTGCAAAGTATCCATAGCAATACGAATAATATCTTCCAACCACAGACAAGGAAGATGATCACCAAGAGCTGCAAGATTAAATATCATTTTAAGCAACGCCCATCGAATGGTTGAATCTTTAGATTGAAGATGTTGCAATTCACTCAAGGGTCCTTCTCGAACCAATCGAGATTCAATTGGAGCCGACACTTGCAATTGCGTTTGCAGAGGTCCGGCGTTTGCTGAGATTGCTAGAAAAGATTGTGCGCAATTGCATAAGATATCAAGATGAGCACCTCTTGGTGCTAAATTTTTTAAATGAGCTGACCCACGCATGAAATAGATTAACATTTCAATCAAACCTTCATCAACAAGTAAAGCTTGAATTTTGGTATTGTGTGCAAGGGTACATAGAGCGTCGGAACAGGATCGTACTACTTGGGGGTCTCTTGTGCGTTCGAGTAAAGCTTTGATGCCATTGATTATACCATCTTTTAACAGTAATGGATGCAGTTCTGGATTGTCGACAATATTACGGAGGGCACCGGCCGCCTCTTGAAGTGAATGAAGATCACTTTTTTGTGCTTTGATTTTAGCTCTAAACACCGTTTTCCAACATACTTCAATAAAATCTCCGGCACTTTCTGCTTCTTTCTCTTTTTTGACCACACCCACATTAGAAGTTGGTAAACTTCCTCTTGCAAGTTTAGCTAATCTTGAAATGCCTTTGGCACCCTGCTTCAATGCGTTTATTGTTTGTTTGTTGCCTAAACCACGAGATTTATACACCAAACCCTCTATGTAGTCACCCCGTGTACTGAACAAATCACCATTACGGTACCCGGTACTTTTTTGACCCCCCAACGGTGATAACCTACCCAAGGCATTCTTTTCCCTTTCCTTTTGCATTTCTTCTGGACTTTGTATCACGATAATTTCCGACGAAGCGTTTGATTTTGAAGGTGATCTTGGGCGTTTGTCCACTTTATCTTTGCCCAGCAGACTTTTAAGGGCAGACATATGATCGATCAATGCACTTTTCTTCCTTTCTTTCTTTGGCGAAGACGGCATTGTACTTGTGTAAACGACAGCAACAACGTGCTGTTGTTGTGGAGGTGGAGTTTTGGTTTGGTTTGTGCTGGCAACACCAACACAACGCAACGGCTTTCTGGTGTTGCCAGCACAGCTGCACAAAAGCACCTAAATTCCGTTCTGTGTTGCAACCAAAAGATGGCCGGCCGGTACGCCGATTACAAAAACAATGTTTCCATCAAACAGACGGGTTCTGAATTGCTTCATACGGCAGCCGATCGTTCCATGGACGACACTTTACCTCGAGGCAGTCCAGAAAGACATTCGAACCAAAGCAGTCCAGTACTGCGGCGATCAAAAAGACCAAGAAAAAACACCGGCAGCAACAAACAACCTTGGTCTCCTTCTCCAGTTCTTCCTGTTGTAAAACAAACATCTAGCAGTACAACGTCGCTGAAACATATTCGACGTTCACAGTCGGATTCTCAACTTGAAGGGAGAGAAGAAAGGTCTATTGATTCCACCAGAGACATTATGGCAAACACAAACCCATACATGAGAAGAAGAGGTGCGGGAGGAGTTTCTTCAAGTACAGAAACCTCACCTGTAAAAACAGCATTTGGGAGTCCAAATAAAGCACACGAAAGCAACAGCAACAACAGCGACATGTTGTTTTCGTCTCAAAAATTAAGAGTTTCACCAAGCAAAGAACGCATGCGTCTTGATAGTTTAATAGGTATTGGATCCAGGAGTTATTTGAGCACGGTCGAAAAAAGAGCTTCCAACAAATCTCCTAAAAAAAGAACCAAAAAAGTTTTATCAAATACACAAATGTTACTGGGCAACATTCCTGAAACATTAATCAAAAGAAAATACCCCACAACCACCGACGAGAAATTACAAGCATACTGGTCTCCCAATACAGATCACAATTTAAATCAAGAATGGGTTGATAAATTTGCTCAAGATGCACCATTTTTTACAAGTCGTGCAAAATGGACAAGCATGAAATTGATGGAAGCCGAAGACATGTCCCGAGGTACGTTCAGTCCCTACCCAGCTGCTTTTTTAGGAGCAACAGTGAGTCAACAAATGATAGCAGAAGAGACCAAGCTGGCAGAAACGGTGGATGCCGATTGTCCCGATTTAATTCATACGTCAATTGCACATATTTTACAAGCCATTTACAGTGAAGGTGAAGCTTCGGCAAGAATTCGCAAAGAATTTCGTGACATTGAATTGATTCAAAAGGATCAAATACAACCAAAAGGGATGGGTGCCGAACCAATCGTATTGATGAAACATTTGTTGGAAGTGAATACTTTTTCAAGAAGAGCTCAACTGCTTCGAGAAGAAAAAGAACACGAACATCTATTATTGCCTGGGTTTGCCGATGCATTGGAACAACTGCAAGGTCAAAGAAAAAAAGAACAAGAAACGATGATCAATACAGTCAAACGTTATCAATTAAAAGTCGTGGCAAAAATCTTTCGAAGATGGGCGGAATCTTCAAAAGCCTCTAAAAAAGCAGTACAAATGTTGAGTATGTTTTTACGTGATAGTCATATCATCACAGCACGGCAAGTGTTTAAAGAATGGTTTCATGTTGCACAAACATGCAAGTACCATCGTGAAATTGCTTTTGAAAAAACAGCAAAACAAGAAATGGACATCATTTTAAAAGAACTTGCTCATATTCGTGAGTTGACAATGAGTCACATGGACAAAATAGATGCCACAATGCGTGAAGCCGATTTGTTGGACGGTGAATTGGAAGCGGCCTTGAAAAAATTGCATGATCCAGCACGTCAACCACCCACATTGTTAAAATTATTGCAAGGAATGAGTTCTGCTTTGTCACTTGTTGGAAATGTGTGTTTGCATCAACAAGCATCAAATGTGCACGAAGAACATCGTGTTGGCAAAGGTACAGCGAATTTGTCACACATCTACAACAGGCAACCGGTAAAATTCAAAGATGATTTTAGTTTGCCGGACCGACATGACCGTGATCCATTGGATCCTGAAATTGAAGATGGTATTCTTCGTTGGACACCGGGACAATTGAAAAACGATGAATACACCCCGGCATTTGAACCGTACAAAACGGATGCTGGTAAATGTTTAGTGCGTTGGGTCAACCATATATTGGAAAAACCAACCTGTCCAATAAAAGGAATGGCATTGATTAATCCAGCATTGGATCTTGATGATGGGAAAATTTTAGCGGTGCTTCATCGTGGTTGCCCAGCTGTGAAAGAAGGGATCTCAAAAAAACAACAACGGGCTGCGTCCAGGGGCATGACTGGTGCAAGTGGTGGGTCAAGACCAGGTTCAAGGGCCGACGACGGCAGTACGATTGATTTGATGGAATTGGTTGATACTTACAAACAAGTACCACGAGCAAAAGTTGTATTGAAAGAAATGCGCAAATTAGTCCGACCACCAATGGGACGGTATTGTACTTCGGAAGATTTGACCGGTGAACCTGAACCACCAACACCGGAAGAAATTGCTGCCCATGAAAAAAGGATGGCTCGATTGAAAGAAAGAGAAAAAGAATGTGGTATCATTGTTCATGTCATGTCCCGTTACATGGGCATGCGAATTCATGTCCATGACCAAAAGCAACGCATTAAATTTGCAGTGTTGGGTGAATTATTGAGTAGACATCCTGGTGGTGGCTTAAAACCACCTCCTGAATTGGAACAACGTTCGTTGAGCCACTTGAACAAGGCGACAGAGGATTGGCACATGGCCAGAGATGACTATGGAAAATTAGTGGAAGAAACACCGATTAGTAAAACGGACGAATATTTGATGGAGTTGGCGGAAAAATTAAAAACGGCTTGGTCCAGTTCCCAAGACGTCTGTGACTGGGTGTCCCACAACATGGTAGAATGTTTAACAGATCGAAACGATTGGTGCAAATGGCGTGATCAATTAACATTTTTAACATGGCAATCACTGTGTACCACTGTACTTTCACGCAAAGTTAAAGTGGAAGAAGACGTTGACGATGGATCATTTACCACGATTGACCCACGTCAATTGATGGGTTCCGTCTTTAAACGATTGAAAATACATGACAATACACCAGAACAAGAACGATGTTTGGCTGAAATAGTCAAATATTTAAAAAGTAGAATTCGTGATTTGAAAAGAATTTTTCAATTTTATGCCGCTGCCGAAGAAGGCGACGCCAATTCAATGGATCATGTTGAATATTGGAAATTTGTGCGTGAATGCAAATTGCAAAAAGATCGCCGTGCACTGCCATCGGTACGTGTTGATTTGGTGTTTCAAGCGGCCTGCATGGATTGGACATTGGAAGGAAAAGAAAGAGGTGAATCGGATTCGGGTGAACTTGAATCCATTGGATGGATTGAAGAGATGGTCCGTTTGGCTTCATGGCGGTATCCTAAAAAACCACCCACCTTGGACGCTAGGTACAACAAAATGATGCAGGAAGAAATTTTAGAAAACGCTTGTTCGGTCGACATTGATGTGTTTCGTGAACGTTTGCAAGGTGATAAAGTGTTGTCGTGTTTGGCCAAAAACCGAAGAAATTTAAAAGCCATTTATACCGTGTACGCCGCTGACGATGATTGTGACGATGCAATTGGTCAAATGGATACCATGAATTGCAAAGAATTGACCAGTTTTGCCAAAGAAATGAAATTGTTGGGTCCAATCATGTCGAACAGAATGGTTCGTACTATTTTTGCCTGTAAGTACAACCATTGTGTGTGTTGGTTGGTCTTTGTTGTCTTTGTTGTTGGGTGTCCTTTTTTTATGTTGACATTTTTTATTTTTTTTGACATCACAACAGTCGTACAACAGGAAGAAGAAGAATTGGAAGACGACGACGACGAAGAAGAGGGGGGTGACAATGAAATGGTGTATTCGGAATTCACCGAAGCAACTGCTGCGATGGCATGTGTGATGAAACCGAACCCGTACGAAACAGTTGATTCACGTTTGAAGAATTATTTGAAATGGATGCTCTTTCCCGCAGCCAAGAACAGTAATCCAAAAACTCAAAAAGTAGTGAAAGGTGAATGGCCACTGAAAAAGGATGTCAAGTGAATGATGTTGCTGTAGTGGACGGAATGAGCGAATGAGCGAATGGGCGAGAGCGAATAAGCGAATGAGCGAATACTGTACAAGCGAATTTACATGTAAGCGAATACATGTAAGCTTGAAAGTTGAAACTGAGCGAACAACTAAAAATAAATGCATGTACACATGAATGTAGTTGAACATATATACACGTGCCGGGTTATAACCCGGGTTAACCCGGGGGTACCCACGATGAAAAATTTAAAAAATGACACATATGAAACTATGAACTACCTGTATGAAACATGAAACATACTTTAGAGTACTACTAGTAAACTAGTACTACTGTACTACCTGTAGTAAAAGTAGTACTAAAAGTGAAAGTATAACAGATTTCCTACCCGGGTACAGGCTACAGGTAAAAGAATTTTTTGTTTATTTGAATTCATTTGTACATACATTTATTTGCACTTGAAGCTTGAAACTTGAAGGCGATATTGGTGAGAAACATGTAGTAAACAATTTTGGCACATTTATTTACATTATCACATTACCAGCCGTCCCACAATGGGGTACTTGTTTTGAAAAGTTTGAATGTATTTGGCCAAGGTGTGCAATTCATTTTCATGCATGTCTTTCAACGCCCACGATTGATCCAACAACAATGGGTTCATACTAAATTTGGCCAATGCTAGAGTGGCGTCATGGCCCGCCATAAAACCATATGTACCACCCGGTCCATAAAACTTACTGCCTGCTGTCATGTCAAACACATAACCATTCACGCCCATGTAAATGGCAGCATTGTTTTGACCATTGAAATGCAACAATTCTTTCAATGTAAAGGTCTTGTTGGGCACGGGGACCAATGGTGTGGGAAACAACAACGTCGTCAAATCAACGGTAGCATTCAAATCTTGCACGTGTACCGTGTACCTTAATACTTGGCCCGCCAATGGGTCATTCATGTCCACGGTGGCTTGCTCTTGCTTTGCATTGGTTGAGACCACCGTCGCAAGACGAAAGGTGCCTTGGTGTTGAAGCCGTACCGTTGCACCCACCTTCACTTTGGCCCCACCGGTGGGTACGGTTACCACCAATGCCTCGTCTCTCTTGGGTTGTGGGTGGGCGGCGTCGGTGGGTTGAACGAAAAATTCTTTCCGTTCTCCTTGTTGCATTCCTAACACGGCCAACGAAAGTGCCGGTTGAAGGGGTCCAGTTGTGTTGGGTGCTACTTTGAATGTGGTCGTGTTTGCGTCAAACATGCCCGCATCTATGGAAGGGTTGCCTTGGGCATGTCCCTGGACGTGGACTTGGACGGTGTCACCCCCGCGCACCGTTCTTCCGGGGGTGGGCGGTCCATTGGATTGGGTTGCAGATGGGGTTGCAGCGGCAGCAGTGGCGGCGGCATTGGTGGTCAGGTGGCGAAGAACGATTTGCACTCGTCGAAGGGTGTTGTTTGATGCCATCGTTTGTGACTGTAGCGCAGCGGGGGTTGTATGACTGTAGGGGGTGCGTGTATAGTAGTAATTGGGTGGTTTATGTTGCCATTTTTTGCGATTTTGATCCGGGGGTTTAGTGTCGACGTCCTCAACTCAAGTCGAACAGATTTTGAGATCTTGATTTTAATTCGTGTTCTTCCGACGTGTTTTTCCATCACCTCTCACCTCCCTTGCGCCCCAACCACTTTTTCTGAACATTCTGTTTTCTTCCGGGGCGTTCTTCAATACCACCTTCCCTAGCTAGCTCATATTGCATGCTCAGAAACCTGTTCCTCTTTGCCGGTTCCATCTTCCTTGCCGTAGTTCTCAATCACAACCATTCCACCATGGCTGCGTTGCGTGCAATAAAAGCAGCCAACAAAGAGATCTCCCTGTCGGGCAAGACGGCCGTCGTGGTGGGAGGCACCTCTGGCATCGGCCATGGAGTCGCAAAACGTTTGGCCTTGGCCGGTGCATCCGTCACCATCGTCGGCCGAAGTGAACGGGGCATTGTGGAGGAACTGACCGCCCTGTCCCCCGAAACTGCCGGTGCCACCCATTCGTTCGTGCCGGTCAACGCGTACTTGCTGTCGGGCGTGGCTACTGCCTGCACCAAGATCAAAGCAAAACACGACAGAATTGATTACCTGGTCCAATCTCAAGGCATGGCCACCATTCAAGGGTTTACTCCTTCCCCCGAAGAAGGATTGGATCAAAAGTTAACGTTGCACGTGTATGCTCGGGCCAAATTTATTCGTGAACTTCAACCGTTGCTGTCGTCCGCCAAAGACGGTCGATCGCTGTCTATTTTGTCTGCGGGTGTGCATGGGTCGTACGCCAATTACAAAACGGACCCCGAATTGTCCCTTGGTTCGTACAGCATTAAAAACGCCGCCGATTCGGCTGGTTTTTACAACGACATTGTGATGGACACGTTTTCAGAACAGCACACCGACGTCACATTTATGCATGCGGCCCCTGGTTTTGTCTCCACGCGATGGGGCACTGAAATGCCCGCACCGATACGATGGTGTGTTCGAGCGTTGCAAGTCTTTGGTCGATCCAAAGAAGATTGTGGGGAATACATGTTTAAAGGATTGACGGCAGAGACCATTGGTAGTGCTTCGAGGACGACTGAAAGCAAAGAGAGCAGCAGTACCAAGAGCAATTTCGTGTTGTTGAATGAATACGGTGCAAGAATATTCAAGACAACAAAGTTGCACGAAGAAGCCAAAGAGTTTGTGTTTAAACACATCATGAACATCATTGACAGTGGGAAAGCAGTGCAACAACCCAACAGCAAGAATTAGATTGAACGTTCAGAGAGGCATATTGTTTAGAATGTGGAAGTGGAAGTGTGCACACGGTAGAAGTAGAAGAGGAGTATATGTTCGATGTTTGTGTGTACGTTTGTACACAGTACCCACCATACTAGTAGAAAAAGTGTTTGAAGAATGGTTTTTATTGAGATTTGATAATCCTACATGTACCCACATTCATATGTGTACATGACATGTCATGTCAATGTACCAACTACACTTCTCAAACTCATTGTCTGACTTTCGCCATAAAATCAGGGTCCGCCAAAAGAGATGGTGGCAACCATTCTTCCACCGTTTCAAAGTCAAGCCAAAACTTGTGTCTTGCGAAAAGCAGCGCAATCTCGTGCTTTTTCTTCAAACGATCCGACACATCGTAATATGCATTTGGATTGCATGACACGGCCATTTTGGCAACATCGTAATCGTCTTTTAATTCATCTGACATCATTTCCAAGCAGGTTTCTCCGTCATGTGAATCAGGGTGGTTGTTTGCAACTGCTATTAGCAAAAGTTCTTTATTGTTTTTCCATTTGTCTGACGCACTGCATATAGCATATCCATCGTTTTGTACTGCTGCCCGGACAATCTCTTTGTCGTTTTTAAAAACATCTTCAACATAATCTAATACACACCCTTTTTGTGCAACAGCTTTCATAATGACATCTCTATCCGTTACACCTTGTACCGCCTCTTCGTTGGTTTGTATTGCAAGTAAAACCATGTCTTCACGATGCTCTAATCTTGTAGATGCGTGGCAAATTGCAGATCCAGTTTGCTTGACAGCAGTCAATACGCAATTGTCATCGTCATTGAAAAAAGATAAGTGCTCCAGTGCATGACCGTCCAATGACAGTACTTTTATTGCAAAGGGTTTATCCCGTTTGAAATTTACTGGTACAATTTCCATAATTTGTTCAATCGTTGCGGTAGGAGAAGTTATGGCAGCCAAACAAAGAGACTTCAGTGATTCTTCATATTCTTCATAATTTTCATCCTCCGCACGTTCTTTGTAATAGGTATCACTTGATTCGTCAGTCAAAATCTTATTTGGGCACAGCCCCCATCTCTTAACAGGAAACTGCAACGCACAACCGTCTTGTTTAACAGCAAAGTCAGCAACAGAAATACAACCCTGAAGGTCTTCGTGAGCATATTCTAACGCCATACCGGTCCGAGTCACCGCTTGAATGACGATGCTGGGAATTCGTTTTAAATCTTCATTGGCAAACTTTAATGCAAGTCCATTTTGTGCAACCGCCCGTCTCACAATGTCTTTGTCACTCTTCATTTCTTTACTGCCAAATTGTAAGGATAAACCATTTTGTGCAACCGCCACTCTTACAATGTTAGGGTTACTTTTCATTTCTTTACTGGCAAATTGTAAATTTTCACCGGCTAGTCCAACTGCCTCACGCACTACTTCAACATCTTGTTGCAACCTGGACGAACAGTAACGAAGTAATTGTTTAACATTTTTGTGCAGTTTTGTATTCTTGAGGTATCTTGTGAAATATTTATCTGAGTCGGCTTCTTCAGCAATTAAAATAGGGACTCCTTGATGCAAGATGCCAAGAATAAAATCTTTGTCGTCTTGTAGTTCTGTGGACAACCACGCCAATGCACCATGATTGGACGCCAAGAGTAACGAGAGAAGTTCTTTGTCGTTACGAAGATCAGCCGGTAACGTGGAGACACTCTGGCACGAATTTTGGACAGCGGATTTCAAAAAAGTAATGTCACGAAGTTGTTCTTTTGTAGCTAAATCTAATCGTCCATGTTTAGTCGCCAGTTCTATTAATTCGGGATCTTGTTTCAATGATTCATCGGCATAGTTCAATTCAAAACCATCAATATTTTTAATTGCATATTTAACAACAAATTTATCTTGACAAATAACTTTGGATGCATCTTTGATTGATCTGTGTTCTACGTGAGTTCTAATAAATTGAATTTGAATGTTACGTTGTTCTTTAAAACAAGACAGGTAAAGGTGTGAAACAGGTTCCGACTGTTTGTGGAAGGAAGTCGGTTTTTGGCCTACGCAGACTTCTGTATTCTGTCGGTTTGTGGAAGGAAGAACATGCTGTATTCGTGCACATAATGCCCATATCAAATTGAGTAGTAACTGGGGACGCGGGTCCAATGCTGCCGATTTTTTCTCCGTGTCTTCTTCGAATGGTTCGTCATTCAAGGCTCTGCACTCTTTGGCTGCTCTGATAAGGATACTGATTGGTGCTTCACAGTTGAAATTTGGAGCACGATTCAGTTCATTCCTTGCTTGAAAACTAGACCAGAACCAATTTGTTATAAAATTCAACAACACGTGTGCTGTTTTAAATAAATCTTGTACGTAATCTGCATGGACTGGTGGTTGTAGAAACGCTAATTTTTTGCATACACCATACCATGGAGATTCGTGGTATTTGTCGTTGGTACCATCATCTACCTTTGCGTTTTTACCATTGCAAATATCTAATTTTTCCCCTTCCAGATCTTTGAAATTCAACAGCAAATCAACAAGAACATGATCGCCCGAAACTGATGCTGCGTACAAAATCGTGTAGTTGCCGTTTATGATTGAATATTTTTCAGTAAAATCACGAGTATTGTAATTTCTACCAGTATATTCAATTCTTGTATTCATTCTTATATTTGGGTTGGCACCATTTGCAAGAAGAATTGAGATGCATTTGTGAACGTTTTTTTTTTCACGAGGAAAATTTTCTTCCTTAAAAAAAAACGGTGCCCACAAAGATGTCACTAAATTGTTGTCCTTGATATTTGAAACTTTTTTATCCGGAAGCAGAGGTGAATAATCCAGCAAAACGTTCATGACATTAACATAACCCATCGCAATTGCAACAGTCAATGCAGAAAAACCAAGCGCTTTTTCTCTTTTGCTCACAAAATTGGGGGATAGTGAGCAATGGTCAAGCAGAACCTTTGTCATCGTGGCATCGTCATTTGAAATTAAAACTGCGTGCGAAAGAAGGCAACATGCGATTGGATACAATTGACCGGTCGAAATAGGATTCAAACACATTCCAACGGTGTGATAAAGGTAATTATAGCCAAGTTCATTTGTTGATGATGCATCCATCAATAAAGGAATCATTTTACAAACCCCGCTATCAATGGCCAAGTGTAAAAGATTGGTGTCGATGGTTTTGCTGTTGAATGTTTTTGGAAAT
>Ga0115007_10001126_pt1 | contig 17321 bp, 30 predicted proteins | sample ArcOceMetagenome_2_FD_87166 | JGI IMG/M metagenome (GOLD analysis project Ga0115007, IMG submission 87166) | Marine eukaryotic phytoplankton communities from Arctic Ocean - Arctic Ocean ARC135M Metagenome | ecosystem: Environmental > Aquatic > Marine > Oceanic | place: Arctic Ocean | collected... | reverse complement strand
CAATTATATTTTAATTGATACATCTATTGGAGAGATGGCAGAGTTGGTCGATTGCGTCTGATTTGAAATCAGATGAATCTCACGGTTCCGAGGGTTCGAATCCCTCTCTCTCCTTTTATTTACAAAAAAAAACCGTTGTTATAGTTAAATTTAACTATAACAACGGTTTTTTTTAGTTTACTGTAGTCCAGCTAACATCAACATCTTCTAAAATTAATGATGAATTATAAATTTGAAGAATAATAACTAGAAATACAAGGAATAAGCCCATAACTACACCCATGATTGGTGTAGTACCCCAACCTGGGGCAACTTTTCCGTATTCTGCATTTAGTGGTCTTAGGATTTCTCCTAATCGTGTTCTTAAAGCCATAGTTTATTTAAAATATTAGAAATAATATTTGTTATTTAGCATAATAATAATATTAATACATCTTAAAGGAATCATTCTATTATGGAAACAGCAACAATTCTGATAATCTTCGTATCAAGCCTATTATTAGGCGTTACAGGTTATTCAATTTATACTTCCTTCGGACCTAATGCTAAAGTTTTAGCAGATCCATTTGAGGAACATGAAGATTAAGACAGATAACTCTGTCTTAATCTTTTTTTCCACTTAAGATAACAATCCTGCCTTTAGCCAAGAAAACCTCTTCAACGAATTTAAAGAAGTTAATTAAAACTTTATAAATTAGTTTGCAAGCTTAAATGACTTTGGGCGTGAAAGTAATTTCTTGAAATTATTTTTTAATTACACGTGGCGATTCTCTGAAGAATACACTAAAGAATAACACCATTAAAGTTCCTATTAGTAGGAATGTGTATACTAACGCTTCCATTGTTCAATCCTTTGATAATGTTTAAATATTATACTGCACCTTGCTTACGTGATGTACGATCACCCAGCTTAGCGTAAACACCGAATTCAACTTGCTCAGTAACTTCAGCACCAATACCTGTAAATACATCTCGGAAGATTGTACGTGCACCGTGCCATAAATGACCAAAGAAGAATAATAAAGCAAAGTTTACATGACCATATGTATACCAACCACGTGGGCTACTACGGAATACACCATCAGACTCTAAACTTGTTCTATCAAATTCGAATACTTCACCAAGTTGTGCTTTACGAGCAAACTTCTTAACAGTTGGGGCATCTTTAAATGCTTGACCGTTTAGTTTACCACCGTAGAAATCAACTGTAACACCAACTTGCTCAATACTATATTTAGATTCAGCACGACGGAATGGAATATCCGCACGGATAATACCATCTTTATCTACTAAGATTACAGGGAATGTCTCGAAGAACGCCGGCATACGACGTACTGTAAGTTCACGACCTTCTTTATCTTTGAAGATTGGATGACCTAACCAAGATTCGGCAATACCGTCACCTTTGTCCATAGGACCAGCACGGAATAAACCACCTTTAGCCGGGTTATTACCAATATAATCATAGAATGCTAACTTATCTGGAATACGTGACCACGCTTCACTTGCTGATAAGCCTTCATCTAAAGATTCTTCTACACGTCTTTCAATCTCTTGTTGGAAGTAACCGCTATCCCATTGGTAACGTGTTGGACCAAATAATTCGATTGGTGTTGTAGCGCTTCCATACCACATTGTACCTGAAGTAATAAATGCTGCAAAGAAAACTGCTGAGATACTACTTGAAAGTACTGTTTCAATGTTACCCATACGTAAACCACGGTATAAACGTTGTGGTGGTCGTACAGTTAAATGGAAAATACCTGCAAGAATACCTAGTGTACCTGCTGCAATATGATGCGCAGCAACACCACCTGGGTTAAATGGATTGAATCCATCAGCTCCCCAAGATGGAGCACAAGGTTGAACTTTACCAGTAATACCATATGCGTCAGATACCCAAATACCAGGGCCAAATAGACCTGTTACGTGGAATGCTCCGAAACCAAAACATAATAGTCCTGATAAGAATAAGTGAATACCAAAAATCTTTGGTAAATCTAAAGCTGGCTCATCAGTACGTGGATCACGGAATAGTTCAAGATCCCAGTAAACCCAGTGCCAAATTGCTGCTAAGAAGCAAAGACCTGATAAAACGATGTGCGTTAATGCAACACCTTCAAAACTCCATAAACCTGGATTTGATACACTTTCACCTGTAATACTCCAGCCACCCCAAGAATCTGTTACACCTAGTCGTGCCATAAATGGCATAACGTACATACCTTGTCTCCACATTGGATTAAGTACTGGATCAGATGGGTCAAAGATAGCAAGTTCGTAACATGCCATTGAACCAGCCCAACCAGCTACAAGTGATGTGTGCATTAGATGTACTGCGATTAATCTACCCGGGTCATTTAATACTACTGTATGAACCCGATACCAAGGTAGTCCCATTAAAGGTCTCCTAAAATTAACTTAAAAACGAATGTTTTTGACTTTCTTACTTTAGTTATATAACAACTATTTTAGCTTAAAAATTAAGTAAGGTTTTATTATTTTTAAAACTTATTTAATTTCTGTGCTTACACCAGACGGTAAATTGATATTAATAATTGATTGTGCTTGATTTATATTTTGTGGATATATATCTAGAATTCGTTTGTGTATACGAATTTCAAAATGTTCACGTGCATCTTTGTTGACATGCGGCGAACGTAAAACACAGTAAATTCTTTGCTTTGTAGGTAATGGAATTGGTCCTACAACTTTTGCTTGTGTTGCGTTAATACTTTCGATAATTTGCTTACACGATAAATCTAATAATTCATGATCGAACGATTCTAGTTTAAGCCTAATTTTTTCGTTTAATGCTAAATTCATCTTGTTTTTAGATTAAGTTAAGATTTTTGAAACAACACCAGCACCAATTGTACGACCACCTTCACGAATTGCAAAACGCATACCAGCTTCAATTGCAATAGCTGAAATTAATTCCGCTGTCATTTTGATACGGTCACCTGGCATAACCATCTCTACATCTGTACCATCATCGGCTGTAAATGCTTTAATGTTACCGGTTACATCTGTTGTTCGTACATAAAATTGTGGGCGGTAACCTGTAAAGAATGGTGTGTGTCGTCCACCTTCTTCTTTAGTAAGGATATATACCTCACCTTCAAATTGTGTATGAGGAGTGATTGTTCCTGGTTCTGATAAAACCATACCACGTTCGATTTGTTCTTTTTGAACACCACGTAGTAAGATACCTACGTTATCACCAGCCATACCTGAATCTAATGTTTTTTGGAACATTTCAACACCAGTTACAGTTGTTGTTTGTGTGTCTGCTAAACCAACAATTTCGATTGTATCACCTACGTTAATTACACCACGCTCGATACGTCCTGTTGCTACAGTACCACGACCAGTAATTGAGAATACATCTTCAACAGCCATTAAGAATGTTTTTTCTGTATCACGTGTTGGTGTTGGAATATATTCATCCACACTATCCATTAATGCAAAAATCTTATCAACCCACTTATCATCACCACGTGAAACTGATGGGTCGCTAACAACTTTTTCTAAAGCTTGTAGTGCTGAACCTGGAGTAATTGGAATGTCGTCACCTGGGAAATCGTAGTTATTAAGAAGTTCACGTGTTTCCATTTCAACTAATTCGATTAACTCATCGTCATCTACTTGATCTTCTTTATTTAAGAAAACTACTAGATTTGGAACACCTACTTGCTTAGCTAATAGAATGTGCTCACGTGTTTGTGGCATTGGACCATCTGCAGCAGATACGACTAAAATTGCACCATCCATTTGTGCTGCACCAGTAATCATGTTTTTCACGTAATCTGCGTGTCCAGGACAATCAACGTGCGCGTAGTGACGTATTTCTGTTTCGTATTCTACGTGAGCTGTATTAATTGTAATACCACGTGCTTTTTCTTCAGGTGAAGCATCAATATCTGCATAATTTTTTAACTCAGCTGTACCTACAGTCGACAGAGTTGCTGTAATTGCAGCTGTTAAGGTTGTTTTACCATGATCTACGTGACCAATTGTACCAATGTTAACATGTGGCTTACTTCGTTCGAATTTTTCGCGTGCCATTATGAGTTTCCTTTTTTATTTATTTGGGACTTTAATACTTTTGGCGTTTAAGTAATTACTTTTTACTTATTTGAAGATGATTTCTCGAATAAGTCAACTATTACTTTTCGTACATCTTTATTATTTTCTAGTAACGGAAATGAGCAAATGCTTTATTTGCGTCTGCCATACGGTGTGTTTCTTCACGTTTACGCATAGCGCTTCCTACATTATTAGAAGCATCAATAATTTCACTTGCAAGTTTAATTGAGATTGTTCTACCTGCACGAGATTTTGCTGCTGCAATAAGCCAACGTAGAGCTAAATTTGTACCGCGGTAACGGCTTACTTCTAGAGGGACTTGATATGTTGATCCACCAATACGTCTTGCTTTAACTTCTACAAGAGGCGTTATATTTTGGATTGCTTTCTCGAATACTTGTAATGGGTCAGAATCTGTTTTTTCTTTAACCAAAGCAAATGTCTCTAAAATAATTGAGTCAGCTAAACTTTTTTTACCACTTTTTAGAATACGTGCGGTTAATAAGCTTACTAGGCAACTATTGTAATTTGAATCGGGTTGTGGATAACGTTTTTTAATTACACTTCGACGTGACATATAATTTTTTAATTAATTTTAAATATATTAATCTGAACTGCCACCCTTAGGTTTTTTAACTCCATATTTAGAGCGACCTTGAGTTCTATCTTTCACTCCACCAGCATCTAATGTTCCACGAACAATATGATAACGAACACCTGGTAAATCTTTGACACGTCCACCACGTAAAAGAACTACTGAGTGCTCTTGTAAATTGTGTCCAATTCCTGGGATGTAAGCAGTCACCTCAAAACCTGAAGTTAATCGAACACGTGCTACTTTACGAATAGCAGAGTTGGGTTTTTTTGGTGTTGTCGTATAAACACGTGTACAAACGCCACGTCGTTGAGGACAATTTTTTAATGCTGGAGATTTTGTTTTCTTAACAATTTTCTTGCGTGGTTTACGAATTAATTGTTGTACAGTTGGCATTTTTTTTTCTATTTATTTTATTTATTCGCTTTCTGAGCCATACTTCTTCATAAAGCGTTCAACCCGACCTTCGGTATCTAGAATCTTTAGAGAACCTGTATAGAATGGGTGATTCCCAGACCATACATCAATGTAAAGATTTGGCCTTGTTGAACTGGTTGTCATTACTAATTGACCATCACAATAAACTTGTGTTTCTTCAAACCAGTTTGGATGGATGTCTTTTTTTGGCATAATATGTAATTTTTTTCTATTTTATAGAATAATACAAAAATTATCGTTTTGAGAATTGTGATGCTTTACGCGCTTTCTTTAAACCATACTTTTTACGTTCTTTGATTCGAGCATCACGTGTTAATAAACCACTTTGTTTCAAAGTTGTACGGTTATTGGGATCACATTCAATTAATGCTCTAGCAATCGCTAAACAAATCGCATCGGTTTGTCCAGCCATACCACCACCTTTTGTTTTGATATTAATATCAAAAGTATTAGCTAGGTTTAGCGTTTCTAGGGGTTGGTTAATTCTTGAAAATCTTGATTCATTGTTTTGTAAGTATTCTTTAGCATTTTTATTGTTTATTAAAACACTACCAGTACCTACTGTAAGTAACACTTGGGCAGTAGATTCTTTACGTCGCCCAATTCCATAAAATTTTGTTGTTTCCGAATTCATAAATGTTTAATTCATAATTAATTCTGGACTTTGTGCAGTATGAGGATGTTCTGTACCTTTATAAACCTTTAAATTTTTATAAATTGTTCGACCAAGAGGTCCTTTTGGTAACATTCCTTTAATTGCTTGTTCGATAATCTTTTCAGGGCGTCTTTCAATTAGACTTGAAAATTTCTCGGTTCTCATTCCACCTGGGTAACCTGAATGGTTTCGATAAAGTTTTTGTTTATCTTTTTTACCCGTTGTTTTAATTTTTTCCGCATTAATAATAATAACATAGTCCCCATTTTCTAAAAATGGGGTATAGGTATTTTTATTTTTACCCATTAAAACAGTACTCGCTTGAGTTGCTAAACGACCAAGAATTTGATCTTCGGCATCAATTACGTACCATTTTTTTGTTGTTAATTTTTGCGAGTTAACAAAGGTTTCTTTCATATAGGGATTATTTTATTTTACGAATAAATTATCTTTTTTAAGAATTTAATGAAGGTAATACAATATCAAATTTATCTTTTAATGCTTGGAACACTTCTTGCGCAGATTTTTTACCGAAGTTCTTAATTTCACGAATTTCTTCTTGTGAATAATTAACTAAATCATCTACCGAATTAATCCCTGCTCGTTTTAAGCAATTATATGCTCGTACAGGAAGTTGTAATTCTTCAATTAAAATTACGTCGTTTTGCGCAAGGGGCTCAACTTCCATTTCTTTTTGTGGAGTTAAGCTTTGTTCACTTGTTAGAAAACTAAACCATGTCATTAACTTTTGAGCGGCTTCACTTAAGGCTTTCTCTGGTGAAACACTACCATTTGTTGTTATTTCCAAAATTAACGATTCAGTCGTTTTACTATAACCAAGATAAACGTTATTAATTTTGTAATTAACTTTTAAAACCGGCATAAAAACAGCATCGATTGCTAAGAAATCCATATTGTCATTATTATTTGCTTGTTCAGCAAATTGATATCCAATTCCTTTTTCAACTTTTATATCAAAACTTAAAGTCTCATTGTCTGAGAAAGTAGCGATGTATTGGTTTGGATTTACAATTTCGATATCTTCGTCGTCAAATTTAATTGAGCTTGCTGTAATTACGCCTGGTCCATCAATGGAGATATTACCAAAGATTGGTGTTTGTTTTTCAGTTTTTAAAACAATTTGTTTTAGGTTTAGAAAAATTTCCAAAACATCTTCACGTACATTTGGTATTGTTGAAAATTCATGTGCAACACCTGGGATTTTAATTCCCGTAATTGCTGTACCTTCTAAATTTGAAAGTAAAACTCTACGTAAAGCATTTCCAATAGTTAGTCCTTGCCCAGCCTCTAATGATTGTAGTAAAAAGTGTCCTGTTAGTTTACCTGATTCCTCAACACTTGACTTAAAATATTGAAAATTTAACTCTGCCATTATTTTTATTCTTAGTCGTTTTTAAATTAAACTCGACGTTTTTTAGGCGGTCGGCATCCATTATGTGGTACCGGTGTTATATCCTTTATAGATATGATTTCTAAACCAATGTTTTGGACTGCGCGAATTGCGGTTTCACGTCCAGATCCTTGACCTTTGACGAAAATATCAACTTTCTTAAGACCTAAATTTAAAGCAGTTAAACTTGCAGCTTCTGATGCTGTTTGTGCAGCAAAAGGTGTTCCTTTACGAGCTCCTTTAAATCCAGCACTTCCTGCAGATGCCCATGAGATTGTATTTCCAATTGTATCGGTAATCGTAACAATTGTATTATTAAAAGTAGATTGTATATGAACAACCCCTGTTATATTGTTAAGTTTTACTTTTTTCGTATTGCTACGTTTAATTTTTGGTGACATATATATTATTTTTTGTCTAAAAGTTTAAACTTTATTTCTTCTTACCAGCAACTGTCTTCTTTGGACCTCGTCGTGCACGTGCGTTTGTACGTGTACGTTGTCCTCTTAAAGGTAACATTTGACGGTGTCTACGGCCACGGTTACAATTTATTTCTGATAAACGTTTAATATTTAAACTTGTTTCTCGTCTTAAATCACCTTCAACTTTATATTCCGATTCAATAACTTGACGAATTGAACTAACGTTTTCGTCAGTTAAGTCATTAGTTCGAGCATTTGGATCTACATTTGCTTTTGCTAAAATTTCTTGTGAGCTGATCACACCAATTCCGTATATCTTTGTTAGTGCATATTCAACTCTTTTTGCTCTAGGCAAATCTATCCCGGCTATACGTACCATAAATAAACTCCTTTGTTATCCTTGACGTTGTTTATGCTTTGGATTAGTGCAGATTACACGTATTGTACCTGATCGTTTAATTACACGACAGTTAGTACACATTTTTTTAACTGAGGGACGAACTTTCATTTTATTGATTTTAATTTTTAATTCGTTTGATTATAACTTTCCGATATTAGTAGTGTTTGAATTTGTCGACTTGTATCAACTGTCACACCTACTAAGATTAGTAAAGATGTAACTCCAAATCCATATGAACTTCGAATATTTGGGATTGTTACAATTAAAGCTAAAAATAAAGCACCTAATAAAGATAGTCTTCTTAGTGTTTTATTTAAAAATTCTTTTGTTTGGTTACCGGGGCGTACGCCTGGTATTGTTACAGCCATTTTATTTAAATCTTTTGCTAACTCGCTTGGGTTTAGAATTAGATTCGAATAAAATAAGCTAAATGCAAGTATTAATGCAAAATTTGTTCCACTATAAAAAATTGTTTGAACATTCGCATTAATATTTAAATTTGAAAAAATATCTAGCTTTGTTATAAAACCGACAAAAACAGTTAAAAAAGTTAATACTGTTGACGCAAAAATAATTGGCATGACACCACCTTGATTTATCTTTAGTGGTAAAAATGACGTTTTTGTGGGATTCTCTGTTTGTGAAAATAATTGTTTTGCAGAGATTAAAGGAATAACTCGTACGGCCTCTTGCACGTAGATTATTCCTGTTATCAAGATAGTAAAACTAAGTATGTTTAACAAAATAGAAAAACCATCTCCAGAATTAAAGATTGTTTTAAGTGTGTTTGGTAATCCAGCTAGAATGTTGGCAGTAATTATTATCGATGAACCATTACCAATTCCTTTTTCAGTGATTATTTCACTTAACCATAAAATAATCATTGAACCTGTTATTAAAGCCAAAGTAATTTGACTACAGATATCAAAATTCCAAATGAAAAGAATAGGTCGTAAGGCAAATGTAATCGATACACTCTCGACTATAGCCCAAAATAACGTTAAATAACGTGTATATTTTGTGATTTGTCGTCGGCCAGCTTCTCCTTCTTCTTTTTGTAATTTTTCAAGACTAGGTACTACACTTGTTAAAAGTTGCATCATAATTGAGGCATTTATATAAGGTAGAATACCCAAACTGAAAACACCTAGTACTAAATTTTCATTTGTATAAAAATTTCGTAAAATAGGTGTTGAATTTAGAATATTAATTAAATATTCCTGATCCACATTTGGTACAGGTATATAATTTCCTACTCTTGTTAGAAAAATTACAAGAATTGTAGTTCGAATTTTATTACCAACAGAGTTCTGTTCATTTGATTGCATATTTCTTTCTTAAGAATAGAATCTTTCAATTGGTAGATTTCGTTCTGAAGCTGCAATTGCAGGATTTTTTAAATTCTTTAATGCTACTAGAGTAGCATGTGCGTTATTTAAAAGATTGTCTGAGCCTAATTGTTTAGCTGAGATATTTTTAACTCCTACTAATTCTAATACTGTTCGTATTGAACTACCAGCAATTACACCTGTACCTTGTGAGGCAGGCTTAATGAAAACTTCACAAGCCCCAAAACGACCAGTGATTACATGTGGTAATGTTTTCGTTTTCGTTAAGAAAACTTTAATGATTGAACGGCGTGCATCTGTTATAGCTTTTGTAATAGCCATAACTACATCATCTGCTTTTCCAACACCAAGACCAACTTGTCCATTTTCGTTACCAATAACAACAACGGCACGAAAACTTAGTTTTTTACCACCCTTACAAACTTTTGTTACACGGCTAATTTGAATAACACGTTCACTCCATTTTTCTCTTGGGGTATTTTGACGACGATTTCTAGGTCTCGTCTCATTTTCCTTGTTATTAACCATAATTGAGATTTTTCAGTTAATTATTTACCAGATTTACCAGCTTTTCGTAGAACATATTCGTCTAAGTAGCGTATACCTTTACCTTTATAAGGCTCAGGTGGACGTACAGCACGAATTTGTGATGCTAATAAACCAACTTTTTCTTTATCAGGCCCACTAATAATAATATTTGTGTTTGTTTCTACTTTAATTTCAATATCCTTTGGTGCTTCGAATACAACAGGGTGACTGAAACCAACACTAAGTGTTAATTTGTTACCAGAAACCTGTGATCGGTAACCAACACCAATCATTTGTAAACGACGCTCAAATTTTTCGGATACGCCAATAACCATATTATTTATTAATGCTCGAGTTAAACCATATTTTTGTCGAGCAATTCGTGTTTCGATTCTTTTAGTAACGATGACTTTATCTTCGTTTAAAGAAACTTCGATTTCACTTGGTATTGTAAGTAGTAACTCGCCGTGGGGTCCCTTTACTTTAATTTCTTGACCTGCTAACTCTACGTTAACATTTTTCGGTACAATGACCGGTAATTTACCAATACGAGACATGATTTTATATTTTCAATTTTTACCAAATATAGCATAAGATTTCGCCACCAACCTTCAATTTTCGGGCTTCAGCGTCTGTCATTAAACCTTGTGATGTTGAAATAATTGCAATTCCTAAATTACCTAAGATGCGAGGTAAATTTTTTGCTCCAATGTATACTCTAACGCCTGGTTTACTTACGCGCTTTAGTGTTGTAATTATTGGTGTTCTTCTTTTACCTGTATATTTTAAAGAAATTAAGATTGTTTTATCTTTATCTTCAGATACCATTTCAAAATCCTGAATAAATCCTTCAGATTTTAAAATTGTGACGATATTTGAAGTCATTTTTGTGAAAGGCACTTCCACAAAATGATGCTTTGCGTTATTTGCATTTCTGATTCTTGTTAACATATCAGAAATAGTATCGTTTACCACTAAATCTCTCCTTTTTGTAAAATGTTCGTTTACTTACTGAAGGGAATGCCTATTTTATCTAATAAAGCTAATCCCTCTTTTGAATTTTTAGCTGTTGTAACAATTGTTATATTAAGACCCAGCATTTGATCTACTTGTTCATAATCAATTTCCGGAAAAATTAATTGATCAGTAATACCAAGATTGTAGTTTCCGTTTTTGTCAAATTTGTTAGGATCTAAGCCTTGGAAATCACGGATACGAGGTAAAGTTAGATTAATGAAGCGATCTAAAAATGTGTACATTTTTTCTCTACGTAATGTAGTTGTAATACCTAACGGCATTTCTTCACGTACTTTAAATCCAGCAATTGATTTTGTTGCGATTGTTACTACAGGTTGTTGTCCAGTAATTTGACGAATTTCATCAATACTTTTTTGAAGAACTTTATTGTTTTGTGCGTTAACACCTAAACCGCGATTGATTGTTATCTTCTTAATTTTTGGAATCTCATGAATATTTTTATACTCAAATGTTTCCTTTAAATACGGTACAACTTCATTCTCATATATAACCTTTATTTTTTGAGCCATATGACATTATGAAATTAAATTTTTTGTTTTTGTAGAAATACGAAGCTTCTTGTTTTCTTGCACTGTAAAACCAACACGTGTTGTTTTTCCAGATTCATCACAAACCATTACATTTGAGCAATCTATTGGTGCATCAAAAGTAATAATTTTCCCCGCTTCTTCCTTTCTAGTCGGTTTGACGTGTTTAATTTTCGTGTTAATACCTTCAATAATTAGGGTATTTTTTTTATGGTAAATGGTTTTGATTGTACCAACCTTACCCTTATCTTTACCTAAAATAACTTTTACGTTATCGCCAATCTTTAATTTTTTCATTTTGATTCCTTATAATACCTCGGGAGCAAGTGAAACAATTTTTGTAAAACGCTTATCACGGATTTCACGTGCGATAGGTCCGAAAATTCTTGTGCCGCGAGGATTATTTTCTTTGTTGATTATTACTGCTGCGTTGTCATCGAAGCGAATACTCATACCATCATTACGTCGTACTGTATGTCGTGTACGTACAACAACAGCGCGAACAATATCTGATCGTTTTATCGGCATATTGGGTGAGGCATCTTTTACAACGCCAATAATTACATCACCAATACGTCCATATTTTTTATTACCACCAAGAATTCGAATACACATAATCTTTCGTGCACCCGTATTGTCCGCAATGGTTAAATACGTTTGAGGTTGGATCATAAACTGATTTGATTAGTTTGATAAAATAGCTTTGTTAATAATTTGCTTAACTTCCCAACGCTTATTACGACTTATTGGACGAGTCTCGGAAATTGTAACTTGGTCTCCTAAGTTACATTCTTGGGATTCATCATGAGCCATGAAGCGTTTACTAGTCTTTAATGTCTTTCCATATATAGGGTGTGCGTAACGGCTTTCGACCAAAACTGTAATAGTTTTGTTCATTTTGTTACTTACTACAATCCCGGTTTTTTCTTTTGTCGCCATAAAAGTATTGAACTTAGTCGATTTTTAAATGAAATTTAAAGTTAAGAGTATATAAATTAACTCGTAAGTTGTTTTATTTCGTTCTTACTTTTCACGGTTAATAATTGTGCTAAACGTACTTTATTACGTTTGAATTCATGTGGTTTGAATTCTTGTCTAGTTGCTTTTTTTACACGTAAGTTAACTAATTCTTGCGATACACGAAGAATTTCTTTTTCAAGAGTTTCGGCATCTAATGCATTAATTTCGCTCATACTTGAAAAACCCATCTTATTGAATTATTTCCTTAGTAATAAATTTAGTTTTAACAGGTAATTTATAAGCTGCTAGACGCATTGCAGCCTGTGCTGCATCTAATGGTACGCCAGCAAGTTCAAATAAAATTGTTCCTGGTTTGATCACGGCAACCCAATAATCAACTGTACCTTTACCAGAACCCATTCTTGATTCTGCTGCACGTGCAGTAACTGGTTTATCTGGGAATATCGTGATCCATAGTTTACCACCACGTTTAATTGAACGTGTGATTGTTCGTCGTGTCGCTTCGATTTGGCGTGATGTTATCCAACCACATTCTTGTGATTGCAAAGCATACTCACCAAACGAAATTTTGTTGTTTCGGTAAGCTTTTCCACGCATACGGCCGCGGTGTTGTTTACGAAATTTTGTTCGTTTTGGGCTCAGCATAATTTATTAAAAATTTTTAAAATTACAGGGTTTCGCCTTTAAATAACCATACTTTAACACCTAATACACCATAAATTGTATTAGCACGTTTATCGGTATAGTCAATATTTGCACGTAATGTATGTAAAGGTACTCGACCTTCACGAATCCATTCAGTACGTGCCATTTCGGCACCATTTAGTCGACCAGATATTTGTACTTTAATACCTGCAACTTTTGCAACTTGTGAACGTTTGATTGCTTGGCGAATCGCACGTCTAAAAGCTACTCGTTTCTCTAATTGTTCAACAATAAAGTCGCCAATTAAAGCTGCTTCTGCATCAGGTGTTGTAAGTTCAACTATGTTTACAATCACGGTCTTCTTTAGATTAGGGTTCTTAAGGTTAAACTTTTCTTGTAAAATGATCTTTCGTAAGTTCTTATAGATATCTGAAAGACCTGTACCTGAAAGACCTACAAGAACGCCTGGTCGAGCACTAAAAATCTCAACTTCTATTTTACTACCACTACTATTACGTTTAATTTCAATTCGTGAAATTCCGGCTTGCGTTGCTTTTGTATTAAGATATTCTCGGATTAGTGAATCTTCTTCTAGAAAATTCGGATAGTTATCAAATTCAGAAAACCATACTGAACGGTGTTTCTGTGTGGTAACTAAGCGAAATCCGAGTGGATGTACTTTTTGTCCCAAAATTAGAATCCTTTAAGTTAAATCGCTTTTTATTTATTTGACTGCTAATGTGATGCTTATATGACAAGTTGGTTTACGGATTCCGTAACCAGTACCTTGTGCTCTTGGTCGGAAACGTCGTAAAACGGGTCCTTGATCAGCAAAAGCTTCACTTATGTAGAGATTTTCTTTGTCTATATTTAAGTTATTTTGTGCATTAGCCGCTGCTGAGTAAATTACTTGCCATACTGGACCGCAAGCGCGGTAAGGCATAAATTCAAGCAGCATCAGTGCATCTTTGTAATTCTTTCCTCTGATTTGGTTTAAAACACGACGTACCTTGTTAGGTGACATTCGAATGTAACGACCAAATGCTTTTGCTTCTGTTTGATTTTCATTCATAAGATTTCAAATTAGCGTTTAGCTTTTTTGTCGGTTTTTACGTGTGAACGGAATGTTCGGGTTGGTGCGAATTCACCTAATTTATGACCAACAATTGTTTCTGATATAAAAATAGGAACATGTTGCTTACCATTATATACAGCAATGGTATGTCCAACCATTGATGGAATAATAGTTGACGCTCTTGACCAAGTTTGAATAACTAGTTTTTTGTCGGTTTTGTTCATCTCGTTAACTTTCTTTAAAAGATGATAAGCCACGAATGGGCCTTTACGTAACGATCTTCCCATGTTATTATTTTCTTCTTCTTACAATATAAATATCGCTTGCTTTTCTTTTCTTTCTTGTCTTTACACCTAGAGCAGCTTTACCCCAAGGAGTAATTGGTCTTTTTCGACCAATAGGTGAACGACCTTCACCACCACCATGTGGGTGATCACAAGGGTTCATTACTACACCACGAACAGTTGGTCTAATACCTAACCAACGTTTCTTACCAGCCTTACCAATTGTAATGTTGTTATGTTCTCCATTACTTACGACACCAATTGTCGCGTAGCAATCCTTACGAATTAAGCGAATTTCTTTTGATGGTAAGCGTAAAGTTACATATTTACCTTCTTTTGCAAGAATTTTGGCACTTGTACCTGCCGCTCGAACAATTTGGCCACCATTGTTTGGAATAAGTTCAACATTGTGAACTTCAAGACCTAAAGGAATATTTTCAAGAGGTAAGCTATTACCAATTTGAATTTCAGCATCTGGTCCTGACATTAGAGTTGTTCCAACTTTAATGTTTTGGGCTGTTAAAATGTATCGCTTTTCACCGTCTTGATAATGTAACAGTGAAATCCGTGCATTTCGGTTTGGATCATATTCAATACTTGCAACTCGTGCTGCGATATTGTGTTTATTTCGTTTGAAATCAATAACGCGGTATCTTCTTTTATGACCACCACCACGGTGTCGTATAGTGATTAAACCTTGGTTATTTCTTCCACGTGCTCGATGATTAGCTGTGATTAGAGATCTTTCGGGTTTATTTTTTGTTGTAATCTCATTGAAAGAGGCTACTCCACGGTTACGGGTGCCTGGTGTATTTGGTTTATAAATACGAATAACCATAAAATTTTTTAACTAAATTAAAAATAACTTTTACATATCTGGGAAAAGATTTATTTTATCCCCATCCTTTAAAGTTACTATCGCTTTTTTATATTGAGATAAGTATCCAGAAAAACGACCTACGGTACGCTTTTTCTTCGGAGTCATTAATGTGTTTACGTTTGTCACATTAACATCAAAAACATATTCAATTACTTTTTTGATAGTAACTTTATTTGCTCTTCTATCAACCATAAAAGTGTACTTGTTTGTTTCTAATAAACGAGTTGTTTTATCACTTATGACTGGGTATTTCAGAATGGAAATAACATTGTGTAAATTTTTATCTACTTCATTAACCATTACAATATTTCTCCTTAATTAAATTTAGAGTTGTTTCATCTAAAAATATTTGTTGAGCTCGTAGTAATGCTTTAATATTTAGACTTGTTGCTAAAACTGTTTCAACAGTTGGAATATTACGAACAGCTAGTTGAATTGGGTCATTAGCGTTTGATAATACAATTAGTGTTTTTGAATCTAAATTTTTATCTGCCTTACTAATGAGATTTAAAAATTCTTTTGTTTTGCAATTTTCAATTTCAAAATTGTTAAAAACAACAAGGCTTTCTCGTTTATTAAATAAAAGAGTGCGTAGAGCAAGCTTAAATTCTTTTTTATTTAGCTTGTGATTAACTACTTTTGGTTTTGGACCAAAAATTACACCACCACCTTTCCATAAAGGGGATCTGTTTGAACCTGCTCGTGCACGTCCAGTACCTTTTTGTTTCCAAGGTTTACGACCACCACCACGAACTTCACTTCGTGTTTTTGTAGAAGCTGTATATTGGTGACTTAAAACGTTTTGATGTTCAAGGGCACGATGTATTATGTAGTTTGCATTATCATTCGATACATCTAATGCTAAAGTATCAGACTTGTTGATTTGTCCGTCTAAAACATTGATGATGTCATATTCGAGTGTCTTATTAACCATAATTTAATATTTAAACCTTTACTGTTGGTTTAATACTTAACAGATTGCCAGGTTTACCGGGTACGGCACCTTTTACAATTAAAAGATTTTCTTTTGAGTCGATCTTTAAAATTTTTAATTTAGCAACTGTTATTTGTTTTGCACCAAGTTGTCCGGCCATTTTTTTACCAGGGAAAACTCGACCTGGTGATGTACCTTGACCAACTGAACCTGGAGCACGGTGATTTTTAGATCCATGAGTCATAGGACCACGCGTATAATGGTGTCGTTTAATTGTACCGGCAAAACCTTTACCAATAGATTTACCTGTGATATCGACAAATTGACCTTCTTCAAAATCTTGGACATTAATAATTTGTCCTAATGTGAAATCCTCGACATTATCGATCGGATATTCTTTCAGATATTTCAGAGGTACAATGCTTGTTTTATCGAGATGCCCTAATTCGGGCTTTGTAAGTTTTTGTCGTGGAACTTGTTTATAACCAATTTGAATTGAGTTATAACCATCAGTTGATGTTGTTTTAATCTGTGTGACTACACACGGACCCACTTTAATAATTGTAACGGGATTTGCGTTTCCATCTTCTGTGAAAATTTGAGTCATTCCGACTTTATTTCCCAACATACCTAAAGACACAAAGATTCTCCTTTGACTTAGCAATTTAAGCTTATATTTTTAACCGATTCGCTACGAGTTTGTTTTTTATTTATATATGTAGACTTTAAATAAAATATGATATTTTGTCTAGTTACAGTAAATAACTATTAATAAGTAGTAATTGGTTAATTTAACATAAATAAAAAAAGGAAAAAAGTGTAAACAAAGTTCAATTTAGAGAGTTTGAGCTATAAAAAACAGGGATATAAATTTAATAGACTTAAAAGTATTTAATCAGATTAAACTTTATATTTTTCTTGCTAAATCTTAAAAAAAAAAATTAAAAAATTAGTACTTGACATTTTTGGTTCGTCTGCGATAAGTTTATGTCCGTGGATATCAAAGAGTTTTAACTCAAATAATAAAAACATTTAGGAAATTTTTCGAGAGTTTGATCCTGGCTCAGGAT
>Ga0115007_10001123_pt1 | contig 17329 bp, 6 predicted proteins | sample ArcOceMetagenome_2_FD_87166 | JGI IMG/M metagenome (GOLD analysis project Ga0115007, IMG submission 87166) | Marine eukaryotic phytoplankton communities from Arctic Ocean - Arctic Ocean ARC135M Metagenome | ecosystem: Environmental > Aquatic > Marine > Oceanic | place: Arctic Ocean | collected... | reverse complement strand
GGTAGCCGGCCTGCTTTCCATACTCGTGCTGTCGATATCCGCGGAACACGAGAGTACGCTGAGTATTCTCGGGTACGAGCCCTGGCACCCATGGTGGATTCCGGCCGACTACGTATGGTACCAGTATTGGCGTGGGATCCCAGGCCGACCTGGGAGCATCCCACCCGGTTGGCACCCCCAAGTGCCGCCGACCATCTTGCTGTATCCCGCCTCCTTCACTGAGGAGGAGCTTCGCTCCCGTGCCACCAAAACCTTCGAGGTGACGATGGTGGGCGATATGTGGGAGCCGTCGCTCGGCGTGGATGAGGCGAGCACGGCGCGATGGGTGGATGACGCGCTGGACGCACCAGACTCCGACGCGACGCACGGCTTTAACGCCGTCATCAAGCCGCGGCTGACGGTGCAGAGGGTGGATGATCACGTGCTGTCGCTGTCCTTCGGCTGGCTCCCGGAGTTTGACGTGGAGGTCGAGGAGTGCGTGCATGTGACGGCGCCCTTCTGGGCCACGCAGCGCAACATGAGCGCGCTGCCCGGCGTGAGCGTGACTAGGGAGCTGAACTTCAGCATCGGCGTGAGCACGCCGCGGGCCTACGCATGGGGCGAGCTGGTGGGGGCGGTGGTGCCGGAGGAGGCGCTGCGCTCGCGCTCGCACGTGCTGCACCTGGCGCTCGAGGGGTGCGACTGGCCGGTCGATGCGGGCACGCCCGGCTCGGCCGCGTACGTTGCGCTCTCGGGTGCCCTCATCGGCCAGACCGATGTCGGCGCCGTGCCCGGCGAGAGCGGGTGGATGATGGCGGCGAGCAGCCTGCTCATGGCGCAGCGGTGGAACGCGACGCACCTGTCGCTCACGGTGCCGCCCCTCGCCGCGTACGACATCGCGACGCCCGAGACGATCGAGGTGACAGTGCCCGGCGCGTCGCTGCTGCAGCACCACGAGGGCCTCCGTGCTATCGCCTCCTTCGTGGTGGTGCCCGAGGGGGGCAGCGCGCGGTTGGGCGGCAGCCTGCTCCACCTCAACAGCTCGACGCGCGCGAGCGGCGCGACGCTCGCGGGGCGCACGCTGGAGGTGAGCTTGGTGGCGGACACCTTCGTCGAGGAGCTGCGCACCAATACCTCGCTGCGCCGCCGCCTGCTGCGCGGTGCCACCTCGCGCACGACGGTGGAGGACGAACCGTATGGGTGGAACGCCTTCGTCGAGCGCGCGCTGCGCCCCGCGGAGAACCAGAGCGAGGCCGGGCGCGGCACGGGCAACGTGAGCCTCGAGGTGTCCCCCGACGCGCGGCTGCTGCGCCTCACGATCCCCTCCGACGACGAGGCCACGCGCTACGCCATCTCCGCCCCGGAGACCATCGAGCTGCTGCTCCCCGCGGAGGTGCTCACCTCCGCCGCCGCACCACTGCGCGCGTCGCCACAGCTGCGCATCGGCGCCGCCGCCGGCCGCGCGACGCTCGCGGGCAACTTTATCGCCGATCGGCGACCCGACGTCTATGTCAATGAGACGACCCACCACACGCTCATGCTCACGCTGCCGGGGTGGAAGCCGCCCGGGCTGGGCGAGCTCGATGGCTATGGTGGCGGGCTGGGGTGGGAGCCGCGCCTCGAGCAGGACGACGGCCCCGCCACGCGCGCGCTGCTCGCGAGCATCGAGGCGGCGCTGCTGTACATCAACGACACGAGCTACGACGTCTTCGACGAGCTCTGCTTCAACGAAACCTTCGTCTACGTCAACGCCACCAACGCCTCCAACGCCTCCAACGCCTCCAACGCCACCAACGCCACCAACGCCACCAACGCCACCAACGCCTCCAATGCCACCGCCCCGCTCTTCAGCTTCAACTTCTCCAACGGCTCTAACCTGAGCAACCACACCAACGTCACCTCCTTCTGCGACTCGCTCGACAACGTGACCTACGTCAACGTCAACGGCACCGACCGGCGCGTGGTCGTCAAGCTGGGCGGCATACGCGGCTCCCCGCGCTACTCGCCCTACTGCGACCCGTGCCTCGCCGTGCGCCGCATCCGGCCCACTATGTTCAACCACACCTCGCTCAAAGTCCTCAGCAACGGCACGCTGCACATCACCCTGCCCGAGGCGGCCGAGGTGCTGCGGAGCATCGCCAACATCTCCATCCCCCTCGCGTCGCTCGTCACGATGGTCCACGTCCCGGAGGCGTGTGGCCCTTACTACCTGCACGCTCTCTGCCCTTACTGCCCGATCACGCTCTTCAAAGCCGACTGTTCCCGGTTCATCTACGACCCGGTCGCAAACCCATACTGGCCGCACGACATGTCCGCCCCGGAGCGCATCGAGGTGCACCCCGCGCTCGAGCTCGCGCGCTGGCACCCAGAGCTCCTCCCGCTCGCGCCGCCGACGATCGAGGCCGTCATTGTGACGCACCACGTGACCGTCGCCGTGCCCGTCGGTGAGACCTTCGGCCACAATGACGAGGAGTCGCTGCGCAGCGAGGTCAAGCCGTCGGGCGACGGCGACGTGTCCGAGTACTTCATCGACGTTATGCTCGAAGACGAGACTTGGGTGGCCGACATCGCCTCGCCGCACGGCGAGCCGGGCGTCGGCATGGCGCTGCTCGCCGGCTTCTCGTCGGCGCAGGACGGCGCGAGCGGCTGGAACCATAAGGTGCGCCCACAGCTTTACGCCGCCGAGCGCAGCCTGCAGCGGCTCAACGACCACATCGTGCGTGTCTTCCTCGGCGCCTTCGCCGGCTACGACATCCTCGCGGCCGAGTCCATCTACGTGACAGTCCCCGCCTCCGCCGTGGCCTCGCAGCAGCCACTCGTCGCGCTGCCCGCCGTCGGCTCGGTGGCCGGGGGTCTCGGCTGCATCCCCATCACCCCCGCCCCCGGCCGGGTCGTGCTCTCGGGCTCGTGCGACGGCGTGCGCGAGGAGGACCTCCGCTCACTCGGCGAGTGCGAGGTGCGGGTCGAGCTCATCGATGAGGCGTGGGTACGCTGCACCCCCTTGAGCATGCCGCTGCCCCTTGGCATGCCACACACACACCCTCAGGGTGCGCAGACTCGTCGCGCTGACCCCCCTCGCACCCGCCTCGCACCCCCCTCGCACCCCCCTCGCACCCCCCTCGCATCCCCTACAACTACACCCCCCTCAGGTACCTGGTCTCGTCGCACTGCCTGCGGGCGACGCGCTCGTGCAGGGGCTGCGTGCCGTGGCACCGCAGCCCGCCGGGTGGGACACGGCGAGTGCGGGGGTGCTCACGGCCAAGGATCTCTTCGTGACGGACAGCACGCATGCGGTCATCGTCATCTCGCAGCTGAGCTCGTACGACATCCTCTTCGCCGAGGAGGTGCGCATGGTGCTGCCCGCCGCCTCGGTCGAGAGCGGCACGGTCATCACCTCCAACAACACGCTGCGTATCCAACCCACGGCGGGCATCGCCGTCCTCAGGGGCTCACTCCTGCAGAACCTCGACGAGACCCTGCTGCGCGGCTGGGGAGGCGAGACCGGTGGCCCTGACCCGATCGGCGGCGGTGGCAGCGGCACGTTCCAGCTCACGATTCGGCTGAGTGGCGACTCGTTCGTCCCTTTCCCCCTCATCAACAGCACCAACGCCTCGGCCGCGGCCTCGACCGCCAGCAGCAGCCTCCTCGAAGCCAGCGGCGGCGGCGGCCTCACATACAGCAACGGCAACGGCAGCAACGGCACAGCCGATGGCAGCGTCGTGGTCGACATACAGCTGAGCCTACGCGAGCTGCTGATCCAAGGGATCGCCTCGTCGTCGTCGGCGCCGCGCGGGTGGAACGCGGAGGTGCGCGCAGCGCTGCGCCCCGAGGCGGTCGAGTGGGTGAGCCCCTATGAGCTGCGCGTCACCGTGGAGCCGGCACCGGCCTACGCCATCGACTCGCCCGAGACGGTCGTGGTCGACCTGCACCCGTCACTGCTCTCGTCGCAGGAGCGCATCGTCGCCAGCCCCGCGCTGCGCATCGCCGCGCTCGCCGGCACCGCGGCGCTCCGCGGCCCGCTGGTGCGCACGACGGAGCTCGCCGTGCAGCGCGCGACGCGCGACGCAGAGGCCGCCGCGGAGCTCGAGCTGGAGGTCGAGGTGGGCGGCGGCGACGACTGGGAGCAGAGCGTCGGCGCGGCGGGCGAGTTGACCACCGCGCTGCTCCTGGCAGGGCTGCGCTCGGCGCAGGCCGAGGCCACCGGCTGGAACGCCGTCGTGCAGCCTGAGCTGAGCCACGCGCACCTGAGCGCGCCGCGCAACGGCAGCGTGACGGTGCGGCTGCCGCAGCTGTGCGCTAGCTGCGCGGGGTACGAGATCTCCTCTCCCGAGACGATCCAGCTGACGATCCCGGCGGAGGCGCTGCTCTCGAGGACACCCATCCCACTCGCCACCACGCTCATCGTCAACGCGTCGGCGGGCTCGCTGGAGCTGGGTGGCTCTCTCGCCAGCAACGCCACCGAGGCCGACCTGCGCGACGCCGCGCCGCGTGAGCTCGAGCTGCGGCTGAGCGGCGACGTCTGGCAGCCGCGACTGGGCCAGCGCGGCTACGGCCCGACCGACGAGCTACTGGCAGGCCTCGTGCCCACCGACGCGCAGCCGGGCGGCTGGGCAGCTGTCGTGCAGCCGCGGCTCTCGCCGAGCTCGCTGCGCCGTCTCGACGACCACACGGTCCGGCTGACGCTGCCGCAGCTCGCCTCCTACGCCATCGATCGGCCAGAGACGATCCACGTCTCCGTCGCCGCCTCCGCCGTCCTCTCGGGCCAGCCGACGGCCGCCGCGTTGCCGCTGCTCGTAGGCGCGCTGCCCGGCGTCGCCGCTATCGGCGGCTCGCTCGCCGCGCGCCCCGAGGAGGGCCTGCTCCAGTCGGCCGCCGGCAGCACCCTGCGCGTGCGCCTGACTGCGGACACGTGGGTCGAAGACCTGCACTCGCCTGCCGTCTTCGCCGCGCTCGCGGCGGGCGTGGCCGCCGATACCAACGCGGCACGCGGCTGGAATCACGTGGTGCGCAGCGCGCTGAACCAGTCGCACCTGCTGCGGCTCGACGACGCGACCATCGAGTGGCGGCTGCCGCAGTTTGCAGAGTACACGCTGCGCGACGGCGTGCACGTCGCGCCGGAGAGCCTCAGCGTGTCGCTCCCTGCCTCGGCGCTCGTTTCCGACCGGCCTACCGCCGCCTCGGCGCCGCTCGTCCTCCGCGGCACGCGCGCGCGGCTGCGCGGCGCGCTACTCGAGGCGGCGGACGAGGCGACGGTGCGCGCACCGGGGGGCTCGCGGCTGGTGATCGAGCTGCGCGGCGACCTGTGGGTCGACGACCTCGATGCGACCCCGTGCGACCTCGACCTGTGCGGCTACCCGCCACCGCCGCCCTCGCCCTCGCAGCCGCCGCTGCCGCCGCCCGCGCTGCCGCCCTCGCCGCCAGCCAACTTCTCCGTCGAGCCCAACTACACCAACGTCACCCAGTACGTCGCGGGCGCCGCGATGATCACCCCGCGGGCATGCACAGCGGGCTCCGCGCTGCTCGCAGGCATCCAGTCACCCACTTTCCACCCGAATGGCTGGAATCGCAACGTGCAGCCGCTGCTGCAGCTGCAGCGGTACGACAACCTCACGATCGTGGTGGGCGTGCCGCAGGTGCTGCCGCCGCGCCGCGCTGCACCCGCATCGCACCCGCATCGCATCCGCATCGCGCCGCATCGCACCGCGTCGCGCCCCCGCCCCAACCCAACCTCTGCTTCCAGCCCCAGCACCCCTACCCACCCCGATGTGCGGTGCAGGTGGAGGGCTACGATGTCGTCGAGGCCGAGACGATCCAGCTCACCATCCCCGCGTGCGCGCTGCGCGACGCTAACCACAACGTGAGCGTCGACAGCTTCGTGGTGACGCCGGTGGCGCCGCGTGCCGCGCTGAGCGGCGCGCTGCTCTCGCCCAACGTGACGGAGGCGTCGCTGCAGAGCGGTAAGCTCACGCCGGCCGAGCCGCTCTCGCTCCTCGTCACGCTGCGGGACGCGGCGTGGCAGCCAACGCTCGCGGCCAACGCCACGCTCCTCGCGCCGCTCCTGTGGGGGTTGCGGCCCGTGCTCGACCCCGAGGCGATAGGCGCCGCCGCCGAGGCCAGCGGGTGGGAGGCGGTCGTGCTGCCGCAGCTGCTGGCGACGCCGCCGGAGCAGGTGGTCGTGCTGCACTCGGAGACCGTGCTTGAGCTGCGCCTCGCCGCCGCGCCCACGTACGACATCGCGATGGCTGAGGCCCTCGAGCTGCGCATCCCGGGCACGGTGCTGCGCGGCGGGCCGGGAGGCAGCCTGCTCGACACGGTCACCGCCCCCACGCGCGCCGCCGTGAGGCCGGTGCCGGGCCGCGTCCGTCTAGGCGGCAGCCTGCTCGGCGCGGCGAGCGAGGCGACGCTCAAGAGCTCTGCGCCGCGTGTGCTCGTGCTCACGCTTGAGGACGACTACTGGCATCCCTCGTTCAGCGAGACGGCCGAGGGCTCGCCGCCTCTCGCCGCCGCCGCCGAGCTCATCGCGGGCCTCTTCTCTCTCAATGGAAGCCGGCCCATGTCGTCCTACCCGTGGGCGGCGGCAGCCAGCATGACGTACGCTGAGGCCGTTGCGTGGTGCGCCGCGCCCACCTGGAGGCGCTCCGCCTCCGCGCTGCGCCCCGTCGGCCGCGTCCCGTCGGCGCTGGAAGACGCGGTCGACTGCGGCCGCGGCTGGAACGGCGTGGCGCGGCGCTACCTCGAGCAGCGGCACCTGCGCCTCGTGACCAACCAGACGCTCGAGCTCGTGCTACCGCCGCTGCCGAGCTACGCCATCGACAGCCCCGAGACGATCTCTGTCGCCGTGCCGGCCGCCGCGCTCGCGTCAGGCGCCGACCTCGTTCTCGCGCCCGCCTTCACCATCAGCGCCGACGTGGGCACCGCAGCGCTCGACGGCTCGCTGCTCGGCGCGCTCAACGGTGTGACGCTCAAGGCGCGCGCGCACACGCTCACCATCCGCGCCTTCAACGACATCTTCGTGGATACGCTGGGCGATGCGGGCGACGTGGCGACGGCGGAGCTGCTGTCGTACTTTGAGAGCGAGCAGTCCGAGCCCAGCGGGTGGAACGCGCGCATCCTGCCGACGCTCACGGCGTCGGGCGTCACGCGCGTAAGCGACACGCAGGTCGACGTGCTCGTGCCGCGCGCGAGCGAGTACTACTCGATCTCCGAGCCCGAGACCCTCTCGCTCCAGCTACCCGCCTCGGCCATGCTCTCGGAGCAGGCCGTGCCCACGCTCAACCCGCAGTCGCTCATTATCCAGGCCGACCCGGGAACCGCCACGCTCTCAGGCTCGCTCCTTTTGGCGGCAGAGGGCGTGCTCGTCAGCGGCTCCTCCAAGTACTTAATGCTCATCGAGCTCACGGACGGCGCCTCCTTCGTCGGTCTCGAGCGGCTCTCCGGCGCGGCTGTCCTCCGCGGCATGCGCTCTCTGCAGGCAGAGCCCTCAGGCTGGAACGCCGTGGTGCTGCCGGCGTTGCTTGCGCGGGAGGCGGCGTCGGGCGACGTGGTGGAGCGGCAGTCGGACACGCGCGTGTACATCACCGTCCACGAGGCCATCGGTGGCTACGCCATCACCGCGCCTGAGACGATCCGGCTGCGCCTCGCCGCGGAGGCCACGCGCGCCTCGCGGGTGCTCGCGCCGGCCGAGGCTGTGAGGGTCTACGCCGAGCCGGGTGCCGCCAGCGCGTCGGTGCTGCGCGGCGCCGCCACCGACGTTGGCGTGCGCGGCCCCGCCGAGCTGCTGGTCGCGCTCGACCTGGTCAACGACATCTGGGCCAACGACCTGGGGCAGCACGAGACCGACGACTTCACCGGGCAGCTCGTGCCGACAGCCTCGACCTCAGCGCTGCTTGCGAACATGCTCACCCCCCCCTCCCCCCCTGAAGCCGACGACAACCTTCTCGGCTGGAACGATATCGTGCGCGCGGCGCTCCTCGCGCAGTACACGCGCGTGCGTCGGATAAACGACACGCGGCTTACGCTACGCCTGCCGCCGTGCCCCCGCTACCGCCCCGGCGCGAGCGAGACGGTGCGGCTCACGCTGCTACCCGCCACGCTCCGCTCGGCCTACTCGCTCGACGACCATGAGGCCGTCGGCGCCGACCTAGTCATCGCGTACGCGGGCGTGCCGGCCGCTGGTTCGGTCGAGGCCGACGGCGACCACCCTGCCTTCACGGGTGGCACGCTCCTTGCAGTGGCCGACGTGCGCGACGCGCTCTCGGCCGCCGCAATCTCTTCCGCCGAGCACTCGCTCGTCGTCACGCTGCCGCCGCCGCTCGAGTGGAACGCGAGCCTCGCGTCCGACGACGCCCTGCTGCGCGCCGGGTTCGCCTCCGTCGCCTCCGCCGCCGGCGCAGCGGCGCAGCCAGCTGGCTGGGACGCTGAGGTGCAGCCCGGCCTGCTCTTCGCAGTGCTCTCGGCGACGCAGCTGCAGATTACCGTGCCGCATGCCACCGGGTACGCGATCGCCACGCCTGAGACGCTACGGCTCACGCTGCCGATCCACGCCACCTCCGCGGGCCGCGACAACGTGACGGCCTCGCCACTGCTGCGTATCGACCCGCGTGGCGGCGTCGCGCGTGTCGCGCTGAGCGGCAACATCGTCGACGCGAGCGAGGAGTCGGTGCGCGCGGGAGGCAGCACCATCGTGATCACGCTGCTCAACGACAGCTGGGTGGGCGAGGACATCATGCGCAGGCGGCAGGTCTGCCTCCCGCCTCCCAGCGCGCCACCCCTGCCGCCGACGCCGCTGCCTCCGGCACCTCTTGGTGGCTTCAGCCCGCCGCCGCCATTGGCCCCGCCCCCACCTCCACCGTCGGCGCCGCCCTCGCCACCGCCACCGTCACCACCACCCTCACCGCCGCCACCCTCGCCACCGCCGTCGCCGCCACCCTCGCCACCGCCACCCTCGCCGCCACCGCCCTTGCCTCCACCCTCACTACCCCCGCCTTCACCACCACCGGCCCCGCCTCCGTCACCACCGCCACCCTCGCCACCGCCGGCGCCGCCACCCTCGCCACCGCCACCCTCCCCGCCGCCCTCCTCACCACCTGCAGTGCCCTCCCCGCCCTCGCCACCACCACCCACTCACCCACCGCCCTGCTCTCCGCAACCGTCTCCGCCCCCTCCCTCACCCCCTCCGGCGCCGCCGCCCTCGCCACCACCCCCAAGCCCACCACCCGGTCCACCCCCCTCACCACCGCCGCCCTCTCCTCCTCCCGCCCCTCCACCCTCACCGCCACCCCCCTCGCCTCCACCATGCCCTCCCGGCTTCGCGCCATTGCCGCCTCCGCCGTCGCCGCCCCCTCCTTCGCTGCCCCCGCCCTCGCCGCCGCCTCCCCCCCCCCCTCCGCCGTCGACGCCACTCCCGCCGTTGCCACCCCCTCCTTCGCCACCACCAACGCCCCCACCGTCCCCACCACCCCCGTCTCCGCCGCCTCCCTCTCCACCGCCACCCTCGCCTTCACCACCGCCGCCCTCGCCACCGCCACCCTCGCCTTCACCACCCACCCCCTTGCCACCCCCTCCATCTCCTCCGCCCTCGCCCCCGCCACCATCGCCGCCACCGTCTCCTCCGCCCTCACCACCGCCACCCTCACCGCCACCCCCTACGCCGCCCCCCCCCACGTCGCCCCCGTCGCCGCCCGCTCCATCTCCTCCTCCCTTGCCACCACCGTCTCCACCCCCTCCTTCGCCGCCGCCGCCTTCGCCACCTCCATCCCCGCCGCCACCTTCGCTACCTCCGCCATCGCCCGCACCTTCGCCACCTCCTCCCTCCCCGCCACCGTCACCACCACCGTCACCACCACCGCCATCACCGCCCCCGCCATCACCGCCGCCATCGCCGCCTCCCCCGTCGCCACCACCGTCTCCGCCTCCCCCGTCACCGCCTCCGTCACCGCCCCCGCCCTCGCCGCCGCCGTCTTCCCCACCACCAAGGCCACCGCCGCCCTCACCACCCTCGTCCCCTCCCACACCGCCTGATCTGGCTCCGCTGCCACCACCCCCCTCGCCCCCACCACCGTTGCCGCCACCGCCGTCGCAGCCTCCCACCCTGCCCCCACCCTTCGCGCCAGACAGGGCTCCGACGCCGCCCCCTCCTCCACCGCTGCCACCCACCGTGCCTTCACCATCCCCGCCGCCACCCTCGCCACCGCCACCGTCGCTGCCTCTGCCGTCACCGCCCCCTCCCAGCCCTCCGCCCTCACCACCGCCCCCATCGCCTCCGCCCTCACCCACCGCGCCGCCGCCTGCACCGCCCTACTCACCGCCTCTGCTGTGCAACGTGGATAGCGACCTGGCGGGTGTCGTGACCGATCTCCCTGGCTACGCTGAGCTCGCGGCCGAGACGGGCGCGCTTCCCGACGCGCTGCGCCGCGTGCTCGCTGCAGCGCTCGAGTCGATGCAGGCCGAGCCCGCCGGATGGAACGCCGCGATGCAGCCCGCCATTGAGCCCAAGCATGTGCGGCGCGTCGACAACGCCACGGTGATGATCACCCTGCCGGCCGTGCCCGCCTACGACATCGACCAGAGCGAGACGATCACACTCGTACTGCCCCCCGAGCTGCTCACCTCCGACCAGCCGACCCCCGTCTTCTTCGGCGCCACGGGCAGCGTCGAGCGGCTGCGACTGACCCCGAAGCGCGGCACAGCCTCGCTCGACGGCGCGCTCATGACGCACGCTTCGCGCGACGCGCTCCGCTCCGCGACGACGAGCACGCTGCGCATCGCCCTCTCGGTCGAGGAGCGGTGGAAGGCGGGCATCGGCTACGAAGGCGCCGAGAGCGCGGCGCTGCTGGCGAGCCTCTCCTCGTCGCAGGCGGAGGACGCCGGCTGGAATGCCCTCGTCCTCGGCCTCGGCGGCTACCCCAACCCAATCACGCAGACCGCGCTCCAGCGCATCGACGACCGCACCGTGGACGTCAAAGTGCCCCAGTTCGCCTCGTACGGCATAAAGGCGCCGGAGACGTTGCACATCACGATTCCCGCCGAGGCGCTCGTCTCCGGCGTGCCCGTGGCCGTCGATGCGCCGCTGGTGCTGCCGGTGAACGCGACCTACGGTCAGCCGTCCCTCTCGGGCAACCTCTCGTCCTACCCGGCGCTCACCGAGGCCGTTATCCAGCTCGAGAAGCTCGAGGCTCTGATCGAGCTCACCGACGACAGCTGGCTCCCCAAGATTGACGCCACCGTCGCCGCGGCTCTCGCAGACTCCTTCGAGTCCATCACGGGCAGCGCGCGTGGGTGGGCCTTCGCCGTGCGGCCACTGCTGACGGCGCAGGCCTTCACCCGGATCAGCGACACGGTGCTCTCCGTGGGGCTCCCCGGCGTGCAGAATTTTGACCTGCAGGACGGCGTGCCTGAGATCGTGTCTGTCACCGTGCCCGCCGCCGCGGTCACCTCCAACGTGACGCAGCTCATCTACCCCTTCCTCCGCATCGCGCCAGTGCCGTGCACAGCGCACCTTGGCGGCTCGCTCGCCGCGCCGGAGCTGGGACTGACGAGTCACTCGCTGCCGTTTGCGCTGCGCACGGCGCGCGGCGCGCAGGAGGCCACGCTGCGCGCCGGGGGCTCCTCCCTCGTCATCCGCTTGTACGGGTGCACCTGGCGCAATGGCAGCGCCGGCATCGCGACCGCCGACGCGAAGGCCCTGCTGGCGGGCATCGTGTCCGACCGAGGCGAGCCCGATGGCTTCAATGCCGTCGTCGTGCCCCACCTGACACCCACCGCCCTCCACCTGCTCAACGCCAGCGCTGTCGAGGTCCTGCTGCCCGCGCTGCCCCACTTCGACATCAGCGCGCCGGAGAAGGTGCGGGTCCGCCTCAACGCGAGCCTGCTCTCCTACGGCGCGCGGCCCGAGAACGCGCACGATCTCGTCTTCGAGCTGGCGGCGGAGCCGGGCAACGCGAGCGTCAGCGTGCGGAGCAGCAGGCTCGCGCCGCTGCGCGACGCGAACAGCCTCGATGAGGCTGCGGTGCAGTCACGTGACAACGCAATGCTGTTCCGGCTGCTTAACGACACCTGGGTGCCCGCGCTCGGCAGCGACTGCGATGCCGGGCCTGAGAGCGCCACGCACGCCCTGCTGCACGCGCTCGAGTCGGCGCAGTCCGAGCCCAACGGCTGGAACGCCGTGGTGCGCCCCGCGCTGGGGTGCGAGCACGTCGCGCGGGTGAGCGACGTGCTGGTGGTCGTGTCGCTGCCGCCGCGCGACCAGTACGACATCACCGCGCCCGAGGTCATCGAGGTCATCGTGCCTGGCGTCGCGCTCACGTCAGGCCAGAAGGTGCACACCGCGCCGCCTGCGGTCGTGCAGCCGAGCACGCCGACCGCCGCCGTGACCTCGGGTGTGGTCGAGCTGGGCACGCTGAGCGAGCAGGAGCTGGGCAGCCCCAACGCCACCGAGCTCATCATCTCCCTGCAGGGCGCCACGTGGGCGGACGCGGCCGAGTGGGCCAACGGCACGCACGCGCGCGCTGTCATCGACGGGCTGCGGTGCGGCGGGCCCGAGCTGAGCGGGTGGGACGCCGTGGTGGCGCCGCGGCTCGAGCCGGAGGACCTGCGGCTGCTCGACGGCATCTCGCTCGCCATCTTGCTGCGCCAGTTCGCTACCTACGAGCTGCGCTCGCCTGAGTTGCTGCGCGTGACGCTGCCCGCCTCCGTGCTGCGCACGGCCGACGCGCCCGTCGTCGCGACGCCCGCGCTGACCATCGGCGCCACCCCGGGCACGCTCGTGCTCAACGGCACGCTGCTTGAGCAACTCGACGAGACGGCCGTCCGCACGCGCGCCCTCGCGCTTGACGCGACGCTACTGCGCGACGCGTGGAGCGACTCGCCACAGCGCAACCTCAGCCTCGCCGCACCGCAGCTGCGCGCCTCCTTCGCCTCGGCGCAGTCCGAGCCAGCCGGCTGGAACGCCGTCGTGCAGCCGTCAATCGGCCTGGAGCTGCGCGAAGCGGTGACCGCCCGCTACAGCCTACCCGCCGCCCCGGCCTACTCGATCCGCGAGCCCGAGACGCTGCTGCTCTCTGCGGCGCGCACGTCGCTCGAGTCGGCGCGCAAGGTGGCGTCCACGCTCGAGCTAGTCGTGATGCCTGCGGGCGGCTCCGCGCAGCTGACGGACGCCGGCAGCCTGTACCTGCTCAACGACAAGGACGAGGCTCAGGTGCGCGACAAGGGCCTGTTGCGGCTCAAGATCAGCCTGAGCGGCGACGCGTGGGCGCGCAACGTGGCGGTCGCCTCGCAGAGCTCGGCCGATCTCATCGGCTCGTTCACCTCGCTCCAGTCAAGCCCGCGCGGCTGGAACGCCGTGGTGCGCGAGATGCTCTCTAACCCCAACCCCAGCCCCAACCCCAACCCCAACCCCAACCCCAACCCCAACCCCAACCCCAACCCCAAGCCTAACCTCAACCCCAACCCCAACCAGGTGCGCGAGATGCTCTCGGCCGCCGACCTCGAGCGCGTCGACGACACGACGCTGATCATCTCGGTGCCGCAGACGGCCGAGTACGACATCACCGAGCCGGAGACCATAGTGGCGGAGATCATGGGCGGCGCGCTGCTCTCAGGCGTCGACGCGCTGCTCACCGCCGCTGCGCCAGCCGGCCAGCTCGTCATCCACGCGCTGCCCGGTAACGCGGCGCTCGACGGCTCGCTCCTCGGAGCGGCCGACGTCGCGGCGATCCAGTCGCCCGGCACAAGCACGCTGCGCATCCAGCTCAACAACGCCCAGTTCTCTGACGCGCTCGCCGACTCGCCCGAGCTGCAGACGGCGCTTGCGCGCGGCTGCACCTCGACGACGGCGAGCGAGTTTGGCTGGAACGCCATTGTGCGCCCCTCGCTCTCGGCCGCAAACCTGCAGATCGTCGACCAGCGGACCGCGCTGATCACCATCCCGCAGTTTGCGCGCTACTCGGTCGTGCTGCCCGAGATCATCCAGATGAGCGTGCCGGCGTCCACGCTCAAGTGCTGCGGCGAGGCGCTACTCGCCACGCCCTCGTTCGTCATCCAGGCGCCCACGCCTGTCGCGCTCTTCGGCGGCTCGCTGCTCGCCAACATCGGCGAGGAGCAGCTGCGCTCCACCGCCAACTTCACGCTGAGCCTCAAGCTCTCGGGGGACGAGTGGAGCGCGGCCATGGACACGGACGACGCGCTGCGCGCCGAGCTGCTCAACAGCCTCGTGGCGACGGCCTCGAGCCAATACGGCTGGAACAGCGTGGTGCGCGGCTACCTAGGCCTCGAGACCCTCGTCCTCGACCGCACCGACAACACCGTCATCATCACCCTGCCCGCCTTCCCGCTGTACGACACCAACACCCCCGAGACCATCACGTGCACGGTCCCCTCGTCCGCCGTCGTCTCGGGCAACCGCGTCTTCGCCTCGCCCTCCTTCCGCATCCGCACCGTCTCGGGCGGCGCCACGCTCACCGGGCGGCTGCTGCAGCGCACAACGGAGCAGGACATTCGCGGCGCGGTCGCGGGCTCCCTCACCTTTGAGCTCACCGTGGGCAACGATACCTTCACGGCCATGGTGGGCCACCGGCACATCGACCCCATAGCGACCATCACGCTGCTCGAGGGCGTGCGCTCGGCCCAGTCCGAGGCGGCGGGGTGGAACGCCGTGGTGCAGCCCGCCCTCGTCAAGGTCAACGTGGAGCGCCTCACGCCCACACGCCTCACCGTCACGCTCCCACGCGTGCCAACCTACGACATCACGGTTCCGGAGACGGTGCGCCCGCCTGCTCAGACCAGCCTGCCGTGGATGCGCGCTGCTGCTGCCGTCGAACCCGCCTCCATCACCCCCCTCACCCCCCTCCCCTGGCAGGTGACGGTGTTCTTGCCACCGGCCGCCGTCAGCTCGGGCCAGCGGATTGTTGTGGCACCCTTCTTCGTCATCGAAGCCGACGTGGGGCGCGCCGCGATGCGCGTGCTGCCCGACCCCAGGACCGCGGCTGTACTGCCCACCACTTCCGCCACCGTCGCCACCTCCACCGCGCTCAGCGAGGCCAGCATGCGCGACCTCTACCCACCCAGCATCGGCCTCGTTCTCAGCGTCGACTCATGGCTCAAGACCCTCGGCATGCCCACAGGCGTTGCCGCCACCGAGGAGCTGCTGGCGGGGATTGTCTCCGCGCAGTCCGAGCCATACGGCTGGAACGCCGTGGTGCGCCCCGCGCTGCTGTACACCGACGTGTACCGGCACAACGCGAGCACCGTCACGCTGACGCTGCCTCAGCTCGCGGCGTACGAGATCACGGCCCCAGAGACGATCACCTGCAACCTGCCCGCCTCCGTCCTCGCCTCGCACCAGCCCACCGTGGCCTCGCCCTCGATCGTCATTGAGGCCGTAGGCGGCGCAGCGCGCGTGCATGGCTCGCTGCTTTACGCCCTGCAAGAGTCGCGCTTCAGGCTCGAGTCGCCGCCGCCCTTGCCGCCGCCCTCGCCGCCGCCGCCGCCGCCCTCGCCTCCATCGCCGCCGTCGGTGCCGCCCATGCCGCCGAACCTCGCCCCTTTGCCGCCGCCTCCCTCGCCGCCACCACCCTCGCCGCCACCTCCCTCGCCACCGCCTCCCTCGCCGCCACCCTCACCGCCTCCGCCCGTGCCGCCTCCGCCCACTCCGCCCCCGCCCTCGCCACGGCCCTCGCCACCGCCACCAACGGCGCCACCACCGGGACAGCCGCCAATCCCCCCAGGCGGCCTGCCATCCCTACCGCCATCGCCGCTACCCCAGCCGCCACGACCACCTCCATCCTTGCCGCCTCCCGCCTTTCCCCCGCCATTGTCGCCGCCCTTCCTGCCACCCGCCCCGCCGGGTGGCTATATGCCGCCACCGCCCCTCCCCCCGCCACCCTCCCCCCCGCCGCCCCCATACGCCATTACGCTGGCCGCCGCCGCCCACTCAATCAACATCAGCCTCATCGGCGACAGCTTTGTCGATCGCGACTTCACCCCGGACGAGGTGGTGCAGCTGGTGCACGGGCTGCAGAGTGACCGGCTTGCCGACGGCAGCTGGGAGGCTCGCGTGCTCCGCGAACTGCGGCAGCGCGGCGGCGTGGCATCCCTCGTCCGCCGCCACGACGCGGCCACCCTGACGGTCGACATCCCTCACGAGGTCGGCTACGACTCGCTCGCCCCCGAGGAGATCTCAATCTCGCTCCCGGGCTCGGTGCTCGCCTCCGGCCAGCGGACGCTCGTGCTGCCGAGCTTCACGATCACGGCGGAGAGGGGGGAGGCGCAGCTCTCTGGCAGCTTGCTCGTGCATAACACCGAGGCCGCGCTGCGCTCCGACCAGGAGCACACGCTCGAGATCACGCTCAGCGGCGACCGCTGGCACGACAACCTCAATGTGGGCGTGGAGGGCGTTGCAGCGGTACGGCAGCTCCTCAGCCTGCTGCGCGTCGCGCCGCGCTACCGCGGTGGCTGGCAGCTGGACAACCCCGAGCGCTCCGGCTGGCAGACGGTCGTGCAGCCCGTGCTGTCGCCCTCGCTCGTCACGCGGCGTGACGAGCGCACGCTGACAATCCGCGTGCCGCAGTGCCTCAACTACGACGTCACCTCGCCAGAGACGATCCAGTTCACCGTGCCAGCGTCCGCCGTTGTCTCAGCCAATGAGATCGCGGGGGGCAACACGGTGACGATCCGCGCCGTCCGCGGGGCTGCGAGCCTCAGTGGCACGCTACTGAGCAACGCGACAGAGAAGACCATCGCCACCGAGGGCGCCACCCTCGTGCTCACACTGAGTGGCGACGCGTGGGCCGCCGAGGTGGGTGTTGCGGACAACCTGCCTACGCGCAGCCTCTTCTCGGGGCTCAACTCGTCGCACTCGGAGCCGGGCGGCTGGAACGCCGTGGTGCGCCCCTGGCTGTCCTACCTGGACGTGAGCCTGCTCGATGCGGCCACGCTGAGCATCCGGATCCACGCTGCTGCCTACCGCATCTCGAGGCCGGAGACCATCGGGCTGGAGATTCCCGCCTTGGCGCTCGCATCGCAGGAGTCCAGCGTGGCCGTGCGCCCAAGCCTGGTCATCGCGCCGACCCCGGGCTCGGTCGCTCTCGAGGGCAGCCTCTGCCAGAACGCCTCCGGAGTGCCCGCAGCGGGTGCCCTCAGCGCCAGCAGAGTGCTGAAGCCCAACGTCAGTCGCTCCGAGTGGCTGGCGCGGCGAACCTGCTCAACGCACGACTGGATGCTAAGCACTCCGAACCTCACCACCGCATGGTTAGGGTTAGGGTGGGTGCCGGCCGTACCAGCGGACCAGTGGGAGTGGGAGCTGCAGAACGTCAACACTGGCGAGAACTGCAGCGACATCACCAAGGATGACTGC
>Ga0115007_10001122_pt1 | contig 17336 bp, 12 predicted proteins | sample ArcOceMetagenome_2_FD_87166 | JGI IMG/M metagenome (GOLD analysis project Ga0115007, IMG submission 87166) | Marine eukaryotic phytoplankton communities from Arctic Ocean - Arctic Ocean ARC135M Metagenome | ecosystem: Environmental > Aquatic > Marine > Oceanic | place: Arctic Ocean | collected... | reverse complement strand
GGCGCTGGTGGCTGATTATGCGGGACGCTTAGAAACCTTAGGTGCGCATAACTTTATCTATTGGGATGGTGAGTTGATGTTTGCTTATACCTCATTAGAAGGGGGAATAGAGCCGCTTGCTTATCAAGTATTCTCAGGGGGTGAGGTTCACTTAGAGGGCGCGCTTCCTGTACGGATCAGCGCGGAAGAGGGTAGCGATATGGTTGTGATTGCGAGCCGTTCATTGTTGCCTGCGTCTACGCCGATTTCTGCTGGGTCAGTGGTGTGTTTTTCTGGTGGTCGCTATGTGGACTGCTGCGATCCTGTTATTTTGTGGAATACTTAAATACGCGACAGCGTCATGGCTAAGAATAAAGATTTTGTTGCGCCTGCGTAATAGGTCTAAGAGATAGGTTTTTGATCAATTGTTATAATATTTGATTGAGGTTAATGATTAACCTTGTCTTAATGGCGATAATGGATTTCAACTTATTGATGTTTTCTCGCGTTGTTGTAAAGGTTGTTAGCTTTTTTAATACCTTATTACGCTTGTATTAACGTTTACCTAAAATGTTTTGGTACAGGTGCTTTTCATTATTATGGATGCCAATGTTCGATCGATCGCTTGTTCTGCGGAATTAGTGACGGATGAAGAATCGTCGATAAAAACCTCTCTATTTGTAGAAGGAGGGGTGGATCCTTCGTTACTTGTTCAGGTGTTTGATCGCATCGCTTCACCTACCTTCGTTTTAGATAAAGACCATGTGGTGCTTCATTGGAATTCTGCTCTAGAGAAACTGAGTGGGCTGAGCCGTGAGGAGATGATTGGCACGTGTAATCATTGGAAGCCTTTCTACTCCTCCCCGCGCCCCTGTTTAGCTGACCTTATTTTGGATGGGGGATCTTATGAAGATGTTAAGCATTACTACCCCAATAAATCTAAGCGCTCAGAATTGATAGATGATGCGTATGAAGCTGAGGATTTTTTTCCTGAGTGCGGCAGCGATGGTGAATGGTTATATTTTACTGCTGCCGGGATCATGGACCCTGAGGGCAATTTAATTGGGGCGATTGAAAATTTAGAGAATGTTACCGCGCGGAAAATTGCCGAATTTGAACTACTTGAACGGGAACGTGTATATAAAGAGTTGAGTGTGACTGATAGTTTGACCGGGTTGCATAATACCCGTCATTTTTACGCGAGGCTTGAGGCCACACTGGAGGAAGCGCGGCGATACCACCATGAATTTACCTTGTGCTTTTTTGATCTTGATAATTTTAAAGCCTTAAATGATACCCATGGCCATTTGATGGGTGATAAAGTGTTGGAAACCTTCGGCGCATTGGTTAAATCATCGTTGCGTGCTTTAGATAGCGGCTACCGTTATGGTGGCGAGGAGTTTGCGATCTTATTGCCGTCTACAGATATTGAAGGCGCGATAAAAGTGGCTGATCGTATTCGAGAAAATTTATATAACTATCAATTTATCTTGCCTAATGAGGGTAAGTTAAATGTCAGTGTTAGCACGGGATTAACCGCGTATCTGATCGGGGACAGTGTTCAAAGTATCATGTCACGTGTTGATAGTGGATTGTATAAAGCTAAAAGCAAAGGTAAAAACTGCATTATAACGGTTTAACCTTTGCGATCTCTGTGTAATGATTCTCCCACTTATATGGAGGTGAAATGAAAAGTTATCTTTTTTCTACAGACAATGAACGTGGTGGCGTTATCTTGTGTGACATTGATACGTTACCCGATGCGGTAGACTATCTAAAGCAGCGCTTTAAAGGGGTTGTTAGGGTCGAGCAAGGACGTGATTTCTGGTCGGAAAAAGAGGGCTTTGGTAGTTTGCCTGTACTTGAAACAGAAAATCCAACAGGGCCTCCAGCCTCGTCTTGACTGTTACCCCCTCCTAACCGTTGTTAGCGTTTCCTATTTGGTGTGCTATGAGGTGCTTTTTCTTTGCTGGCATTGTGCTGTACCTTATCGATTACCTCTAGCGGAGTGTTGAAGAGAGGGGTGTCCTCCTTGTGAGTAAAGTGTATGACGTCGATACACTGAATCTGACTATTTTTTATTTTATCCATGAAACACTCCAGTCAGCATAAACTATGCTTGGATTATATTGCTCAATACAGCTTAGCAGAGATTTTTCCTGACAAAGAAATGGGAGTTGAGTAAAGTACGGATTATTACTTTTCTTAACGATTATTAAATCAGGAAACGGATGTTTCAGGTTTACCACTCCAACTCATTGCTTGTGCTGAAAGACATACTTGTTGAGCTTATTCGACGTGACCCTCTTTCAGATCCTTTTAATGCAGAGCAGATTTTAGTTCAAAGCCCGGGCATGGCTCAGTGGTTAAAACTAGAACTGGCTGCTTCATCCGGTATTGCGGCGTCAATTGACTTTCCTTTACCCGCTTCTTTTTTGTGGCGTTGCTTTTCTGACGTGTTGGGTGATGTGCCCGCGCGCTCAGCCTTTAACAAAGAGGCGATGAGTTGGAAGCTCATGTTGCTGTTACCTGACCTGTTGGTGACCGATGAGTTTTCTGCGTTAAGGCGTTATTTAGAGGATGATGAATCCGGCTACCGGCTTTATCAGCTATGTAACAAAATAGCGGACATTTTTGACCAATACTTGGTTTATCGTCCCGACTGGATCGCGGACTGGGAGCAGGGCGGGGCTTTAGCGGCAGAACGCCACCCTTGGCAACCGATACTTTGGCGTGCTTTACAACATCATACACAGGCATTAGGCCAACCCCATTGGCACCGCGCAAATATGTTTAGTGCTTTTGTTGAGTCCATTCGTAAGCTGGGCGATAGCAATACACTGCCTAAACGCTTATTTGTATTTGGTATTTCTGCACTGCCTCAAAACTATGTGCAGGCCCTACAGGTACTGGGTGAGCGTATTGATGTGCATTTGATGGTCACTAACCCCTGTCGTTACTATTGGGGCGATATTGTTGATCAAAATCAGATTGCGCGAATGAACCGACGTTGGTTTAGTAAGCCCGAGCTTGATTACAGTGACTATGCTGAGGGTAACCCTTTATTGGCCTCTATGGGTAAATTGGGGCGTGATTACCTTTATCAGTTACAAGAGAGTTTAGGGGAGAATGTTGGGGATGAAATTGATGCTTTTGCTGACCTTGAACGCCATTGCTTATTAAACAGTATCCAGCAAGATATTCTTGATTTAGATAACCCTGCCCGGTTTCCAGACGATCCCTCGACGAGCGTCCATAAGCAGCTGATTTCAAGCGATGATCAATCACTCATGTTGCATAGTTGTCACAGTGCATTACGGGAGGTTGAGATCTTACATGATCAATTACTGGCGATGTTTGAGAGCAAACCCGATCTCAAACCCCGTGATGTCATCATTATGATGCCGGATGTCGCACAGTATGCGCCTTATATCGATGCTGTTTTTTCGAGTGCGCCATCAGATCGATATATTCCTTACTCCATATCTGACCGAAGTAACCGGCAAGAAAACCCTCTGTTATTGAGTTTTGAAAAGTTGATCAAGCTTGATAGCAGCCGTTTTACGGTGTCTGATGTACTTGAGTTATTAGAAGTCCCCGCAATTATGCGCCGTTTTGGTCTGGATGATTCAGGCTTTCAGCGTTTAAGGTATTGGGTCGATGAGGTCAATATCCGTTGGGGAATGGATTCAGAGCAGCGCAGCTTGTGGCAACTGCCCTTGTTTGAGCAAAACAGCTGGCGTTTTGGTTTACGTCGTATGCTAGCGGGCTACACTTTAGGCGAGGATGTTGATTATTGGCAGGGGGTCGCGCCTTATATTGAGATAGAGGGGCTAGAAGCCGAGTTATTAGGTAAATTAGCCGATTTTATTGACCTACTTGATGAAATTAAAACGCGTTTTAGTTCTGAACACCCGTTAGCTGAATGGATAGAGATTATCACGGGGTTACTGGATTCCATCTACTTAGCGGATGAACTTGACGAGCTTCCTCTCAATGGCATTCGGCAAACGCTACAGGGCCTGCAAGAGCAGCTAACTGACGCAAACTACCTACTGCCATTATCCGCCCCAGTGATCGCAGATTACTTGATCAACGGTATTAATCAGCAACGCTCATCTCAGCGATTTATGGTCGGTGCTGTGAACTTTTGTACGCTGATGCCGATGCGTTCGATTCCGTTCTCAGTGGTCTGCTTATTGGGTATGAACGATGCGGCGTACCCGCGCTCTATGCCACCGGTTGGTTTTGACTTAATGACCGATTCGCCACGACGGGGAGATAGGTCTCGTCGGGATGATGATCGCTATCTATTTTTAGAAGCGATGCTGTCGGCGCAGTCATGTTTGTATATCAGCTATGTTGGCCGCTCGATTAAGGATAATAACGAGAAGATTCCATCGGTCTTAGTCAGTGAATTACTCGATTATGTTGAGCAAAGTTATGTCTTAGAGGCCGATCAACACTTAGCCCATAGTGACTCGAGTAAAAAGCTGCGGGCACACCTTATTCAGCAGCACCCGATGGTCCCTTTTAGTGCGGACTATTTTTCACCTCACTCACCGCTCTTTAGCTATGCCAGTGCGTGGTTAAGCGCAGCCGGTACGGAAAGCAAAGTGGCACAGCCTTTCTATACCGACGGATTGGTGGCTGAAGCCCAAGAACAGATTGAACTTGATGCCCTCATTCGTTTTTTAAAGAACCCATGCCGTAGCTTTTTCAATCAGCGTTTAAAAGTCTTTTTTGCAACGCATGAGATCGACGCGCAGGATGAAGAACCGTTTGCGCTGGATGGCTTGCAAGGCTATTTGATTAAACAGCGTTATCTAGAAACGGCCTTGTCCGGCGGCGATCTTGATCAATTAGATAAAACGATACTGGCTGAAGGTGCGTTACCGGTTGCGATCACCGGTCAATTGATGTTGGCAAAAATTCGACGGGATTGTTCTGAGTTGGCGCAAAAGTTAGTGCCCCTGTGTGAAGGCGAACCACAGCGCTTAGAGGTAAATATAGCGTTTCCTAACCTGGTCTTACAAGGTTGGTTAGATCACTGTTACCCTGCTCACCTTTTACGCTATCGGCCTGCCGAGGTGAATGCACGTGATCGTTTAAGCAGTTGGGTTGAGCATCTGGCGTTATGCTTATCCTCGGACCAATGTCGCAATACGGTATACCGTGGACTTTCTGGCAAGGTTCATTACCGCGCGGTCGAGAAAGAGCAAGCGTATGGGTATTTAAAAACGCTGGTGGAGTTTTATCAGCAGGGGATGAATGCGCCTCAGGCATTCGATGCGAGCTGTGCCCGCGAGTACCTTAAGCAATCTCAAAAAGATCCAGACAAGGCGGAACAGCTGATCGAAACGCTGTTTTATGGGAACGCCTATAAAGCGGGCTTACAAGATGATCCCTACCTGCGACGGGCCTATCCCGATTATGCCCAATTCTCGGCGCAGTTTATTCCTTTAGCCGACGCTATTTATGCGCCGATGCTTGATTATATTGAGGAGGGTAAAGATGACTAATATTGTATCTTTAGACCCGTTTACGTTTCCTCTGCAAGGGCAGCAACTGATTGAAGCAAGTGCAGGTACCGGAAAAACCTATACCATCACGGCTTTGTACTTAAGGTTATTGCTGGGCCTCGGTAATATTAATGACAAGCCCTTAGGGCCCGATCAAATTTTGGTTGTGACGTTTACTGAGGCGGCAACAGAAGAGCTAAGGGATCGTATTCGTAGCCGAATTGTTGATGCACGGACTGCTTTTTTACAGCAGGATAGTGATATTTCGGATCCATTCTTCGTTACATTAAAGCAGCAGGCTGGCGATCATACCCAAGCGGTTAAGCTACTTGAACAAGCGGTTAGACAGATGGATGAAGCCGCAATTTTTACCATCCACGGTTTTTGCCAACGGATGCTTAAACAGCATGCCTTTGAAAGTGGAGCCCTGTTTGATAATGAACTGACAAAAGATGATCAAAGCCTCATTCGCAGTGCTGTATTAGATTTTTGGCGAAATACCATCTATCCACTCAATGGGCCATTAACGGAGCTGGTTTTATCTGAGGGCTGGAAAACCCCCGATAAACTTATGTCTGACCTGCAAGGGTTGTTGAACCACGCGGGGTTAATTATTGAACCGGATCTATCAGCAGTCGATTTACAACAGGCCCACGATGATCGTTTCGTCGCGTTAAATCAGTTTAAACAAGCGTGGTTGGCAAACAGTGATGACCTTCAGGGGTTAATTCAAGCGTCGGGTGTGAATAAGCGCAGTTATACCAAATCTAGTTTGCCCAAATGGTTAGCTCAAATTGATCAATATGCCGTATCGGAGGCGTTGGAGCCGGATAAAAAACTGCGAGAGGTTATGGCGCGCTTCACGCAAACACGGCTCCATGAAAAAACGGACAAGGGCGAAGTGCCTGTACATCCGTTGTTCGCCCAGCTAGAGACGTTACTCTCACAAAGTGTACCGGTTAGGGAGGTACTGCTCGGTCGTGCGTTAAAAGAGGTCAGTGAGCGCTTAACCCAGGCAAAGGCCCAGTATCAACTGCAAACCTTTGATGATTTGCTGACGGACCTGAGTGATGCGTTGAATTCAGATAAAGGCGATGCGCTCTCCGCTGCGATTAATCAGCAGTTTCCTGTTGCGATGATCGATGAATTTCAAGATACCGACCCGCTTCAGTACGGGATATTTTCCGCCTTATACGCGGACCAAGAAAATACCGCTCTGGTGATGATCGGTGATCCGAAACAGGCTATTTATGCGTTTCGTGGTGCTGATATTTTTACCTATATTCAAGCGCGCCGCTCGGTCAGTAAGACCTATACCTTAGATACAAACTGGCGCTCTACCGCGGCGATGGTGGAGGGTGTAAACACGTTGTTTGCATCTGCTGAATCTGCCTTTATCTATGATGATGACATTCCATTTTATCCGGTAAAAGCGGCGGATAAGGGCGCAAAGACACTAAGGATTCAGGCTAGCAAACCCGCAGCCCTCACGCTTTGGTGTCAGCAAGATGATACGCCTTTGAGTAAAGGTGAGTATTTAGCAACCTTTGCCCAAAGCACGGCCGCTGAGATCGACCGCCTCCTTAACAGTGACGCTTATATTGGCGATAAACCTGTGGAAGGGTCTGATATTGCTGTATTGGTACGCGACCGTTTTGAAGCAGAAGAGGTGCGTCGAGCACTGGCTGTCTATGAGCATCCCTCTGTCTATTTAAGTAATAAAGACTCCATTTTTAACTCGATTGAGGCTGTTGAGCTATCGTTAATCTTAGCGGCTGTTGAAACACCTCATAAAGAGCGAGCTTTAAAGGCCGCTTTGGCGACAGAACTCTTACAACTTGATATGGCTCAACTGGATGCATTGAACCATGATGAGAATTTGTGGGAACTCGTTGTTGCTGAATTTACCGAGTACCGCGAAGTCTGGTTGAAGCGCGGTGTGCTACCTATGCTAACGAAGTTATTACACAAACGTAACTTAGCCGCTGAAACCTTACAGCAAGTGTCGGGGGAGCGACGTTTAACCAATCTATTACATTTGGCTGAACTGCTGCAGCAGACCAGTAGTCAGTTAGAGGGAACGCTTGGTTTATTACGTTGGTTTAATGAGCAGATTAGTAACCCGTCTGGTGTGAATGATGATCAGATCTTACGGCTTGAAAGTGAACGTAATTTAGTCACTATTGTGACGGTTCATAAATCAAAAGGTTTAGAGTATCCGATCGTGTTTCTACCTTTTGCATGCAGTTTTCGAGAGGCTAAAACAGCGCTCTATCATGATGAGTCGGGCCGCTCTGTACTGGATATAGCGATGGGGGAACAGGGGCTGGCTGAAGCGGAGAAGGAGCGCTTAGCCGAAGAGTTAAGGCTGCTGTATGTTGCGCTTACCCGTTCGGTATACCGTTGTTATGTAGGGGTGAGTCATCTTCGGCTTGGTAACAATAAAGCATCACGCTTAAAGGACAGCGCTTTAGGCTACCTTTTACTCCAAGCAGGTGCGTCGTTGGATGAGGCATTAGCGGATCTTCAGCAACGCTCCTCTGCGATCAACGTATGCGTTCCGCCAGATCATGGTGCTCAAAAAGATCTCTTTACCCTTGATGAAGAGGGGCCACAGCAAGTGTTGTCGGCGAGAACATTTAGCACCAAGATTGATCGGGAATGGCGGGTCAGCAGTTATTCTGCCCTGAGCCGTCATAGTACGACCTATATTCCTGACCTTCCAGGGTTGGACCTTGAAGTCGCGGATGAAAGCACTCAGGTTGCCGACGTTGAGATCCCTGAAGGGCGAAATATATTCACGTTTCCCAAAGGGGCTAATGCCGGTACCTTTTTACATAGTGTGTTTGAAGAGATTAGTTTTCCGACGTTTAGCCATTCGCTAAACGCTACTATGCTGCCAGCTAGGGAGGATCTCTCTCTACAGGTGAGTGATCAATTGGTATTGGCGGGCTATGAGGTGGAGTGGCTTCCGGTGATTGAGAAACTCATCACCGATGTAGTCAACGCGCCCTTAAATAATGAGGGGTTAACGTTAGGCCAGATAACGGATGCTGATAGATTGGTCGAGATGGAGTTTATGCTCAGAGCAGACCATGTCACGGTGTCTGATTTAGAGGTGCTTATTCGACAGCATGACCCCCTCTCATCGAAGGCAAAGCCGCTCTCTTTTGAACCATTACGTGGAATGCTGAAAGGGTTTATTGATTTGATTTTCCGTGATGGTGAGCGTTATTACATTTTGGATTATAAATCGAACCACTTAGGTTATGAGGCGGCGTGTTACCACCAAGCATCCCTCAAGCAGGCGATGATTGAACACCGCTATGACCTGCAATATTTACTCTATTCGTTAGCGGTTCACCGTTTACTGAAACAGCGTATTCCTAACTATCAGTATGAGCAGCATTTTGGCGGTGTCTACTATCTGTTTTTGCGAGGCGTAGGTCCTTTAAATGAGGACAGTGGTATTTTTCACTGCCGCCCCACACAGACGTTGATTGAGGCGCTTGATGAGCTGTTTTTGGATGATAAGCAGGGCGGAGGGTTATTATGATGGATCAGTCAGTGGACCTCACCAATCATTACCTTGCTGAACTAAAACGCTGGGTTGGGTTAGGCTATATACGCGCTGTTGATTATCAACTTGCGCACTATTTGGCCGAGTGCGCCCCTAATGCCCCTGATCACATTCTATTATCGGCGCTTGTGAGTTATGAGCTTGCCACGGGTAATGTCTGTTTACCGTTGACGAAGCTAGCGTCTCCTCAGGGGTATTGGGCGGATGACATTGCGGCGCTGTTGAGGGGCGTTGAGTGGTCTTCTATTGAGTTAGATTCTGTCGTGCTGAGCTCCGGAGACAAGGTCACACCACTGGTATTAGATAAAGGACGTTTTTACCTTTATCGGTATTGGCAATATGAATGCGCGGTTGCTCAGGCGTTACTGCAACGGGCCGGCGGGTCTGTTGCAACGGATGAAGCGCTTTTAGATGCGGGATTAAATTGTTACTTTCCGGTAGGGGATAATGATGAAATTGATTGGCAGAAAGTCGCTGCGGCGGTTGCAGTTCAAAAACAATTAGCGGTTATTAGTGGCGGTCCAGGCACGGGTAAAACCACGACGGTTATCAAGTTTCTAGCACTGTATATTGAGCAGCAAAAAGCGAAAGGTGCCAGCTTCACGATTCAGTTGGCGGCACCTACAGGTAAAGCGGCGGCGCGTTTAGCAGAATCTATCGCTAACGCAAAACAGAAACTCAATATAGATCCTCAGCTCAAAGCGGATATACCCTCTGAAGCCAGCACCTTGCATCGTTTGTTAGGTGTGATACCGAATAGTATTCGTTTTCGTCATGATGCGGATAATCCGTTACATCTAGACCTGCTGGTCTTGGATGAAGCATCAATGGTCGATCTACCGATGATTTCTCGCTTACTGCGGGCTTTACCACCCCATGCTCGATTAGTGCTCTTAGGCGATCGTGATCAGCTTGCATCCGTTGAAGCGGGTAGTGTGCTGGGGGATATTTGTAGTTGGCCGCATCAACTTGACTATTCGCCTACGCAGGCCGCACAGTTAAATCGACTTTGCCGATTACCAACGCCTTTGTCTGAGGGCACGCTAGGCGGATTTGCTGATAGTTTGGCGATGCTCTATAAAAGTTATCGATTTGATGACCAGAGCGGCATCGGTTATTTAGCCCGGGCCGTTAATGCCGGAAGTGGGGCGGAGGTGAGAAAAGTCATTAATGCAGGGTATAAGGATCTCAATTATCAGTACCTGTCCCAAGACAGCTATGAAACGATGATCACAACGTGTGTTGATACCTACGCCCAGCTTTTTAATGGTTTGTTTGCCGGCGATGGCCCGTGTCAGCTATTACTGAGCATGACGCGTTTCCAGCTTTTATGCGCGCGCCGTGAAGGGGTGTACGGTGTTTCCGGCTTAAATGAACGTATCTATAAGGGCTTGCAGGCCAGAGGACTCATCAAGGATGAGGGTAGCTGGTATCCGGGTCGCCCCATTATGATTACGCGTAATGACCCAGCCCTTTCTCTGTTTAACGGCGACATAGGTATTGTGGCTTATGATGAGAGTGGGCGCTTGAAAGTGTGGTTTGAGCAGAGTGGTGAAATGAGATCGGTATTACCGAGCCGTTTACCTGAGCATGAAACCGTTTTTGCGATGACTGTGCATAAAAGTCAGGGATCAGAGTTTGAGCGGGTGGTGATGATTTTACCACCGACTGACAGTGCGTTATTGAGCCGAGAATTACTGTATACCGGCATTACTCGGGCAAAGAAAACGCTGGATATTATCGCTACTGAACCGGTACTTTTGTCGGCTACGGGCAGACGTACAGAGCGTGCAGGTGGGCTAGCACTTAGGTTATGGGGGTAAGGTAAGGGGGGAATAAATATCGCTCAGATCGATAAAATCTGAGCGTATATTGAAATGACGACATGCAGTAGAGTAGATTGCGTTATTAACGACCTCGACGGTACTGTCTTTGTTGCGCTAATTCGTCGGTGCGGCTTTCTATACGAATAGGCTTAGCTTCACCCCTATGGTTTTGCCACAGTTGCAGCATGATGATGCCAGCCGCAAGGGTAAGAAGAATAGTAAATGTGATCATAACTCTCTCCTAAACTGGCATTGGGCCAGTAACAACGTTATTTCAGTATAACGTAAACGCGCTAACTTACATTAAAAACTAAACATTAAAAAAACCATAAATATAGACACGGTTAGTCGTTTAAATCACAGCCCCAAATCTGCTCTAAGTATAACGATAGCGAGGGGCTGTGTTCATCAATATTGCCCCTCTTATATAAGATATGGGGGCGATCTCTGATTTTTAAACGCCGGCGTTATTTAAAAACGCTTCAAGCTCAGTAAAACCACCGATATGTTCTTGACCACAAAAAACTTGCGGTACGGTTTCTACGGGTTTACCTACGGTTTTTTCTAAATCGGCTTTACTGATGTTTTCTTTATGGATATCAATATAGCGATAATCTAGGTTTTTAATCTCGCATAGCTCTTTTGCTCTCACGCAAAACCCACAACCTTCACGACCAAAAATAGTAATGCGCTGCATCTCGTAACCCTTCTCTTAATGTTTTGATAAAGCCTATTTCAACACGTCTATGGATGTGTGACTAATTAGATCTATTAATCTTCTTCATTGCTTTTTTAAATGGTGCATTTTTTTGACTGATTGGGCGTTCACTTAAAGATCAATATTGGTGCATCGTGCGAGAGTCGATCTGCTCGATGGCTTGAATGTGTGTAACCTTTTGCAGTGCAATAAGGGTTCTATTCGGTATGGTTATTGGGCTTTACCGCTTTGTCCCCATTGTCTGTGGATAACTCTGTCAACAACCCTTGGGAAAGCAACTTCAGGCCTTATAAAACGGCTTGACCAAACAGATTGGTTAAAAAATAACCAGCCATTCATCTCTTTGATTTATATGGAATATTCGAGTTTTTTAATGTAAAAAAATTAAGATTGCTAGGTTTTGGGGCATTCATATTTCTGTCATTAATCTTTAACCTATGTCAATGCTTTTTAGGTTAAAACATAAAAAAAGCCGAGTTAATTAGCTCGGCTGTTTTTATGGAAAAATAGGTGAGTTAAAACCACTCGTCTTTCCGTTTTCTACGTTTAGGGAAGTAAGGAAGGATAAGCCCAAGAATGACCCCGCCTAACGCAACCAGTCCTCCATGGGTAAACCAGCGCATGAGATTACTTTCATCACTGGTTTCTATCTTAAAGTTCAACTCTTTGATGGTTGCATTGAGTTTAGCCACTTCACTGGTTAGAAGCTGGTTTTTCTCGCGCATACCACCTGATTCACTTTGCAGTGTTTCTATCTTAGCCGCTTGCTCTGCGACAGTGATTTGACTTTTTTCAAGGCTGCTCTGCAGTTTAGGTAGGCGAACCGACATACTATCACCTGGGTCAACAGCCGTTGGCTCAACCCAGCCGATACGACCTTTAGACATACGTATTTGCACATACTTTGTCTTAGGGTCTCGCTTTAATATTTCAACAGCACTGCCGCTTGGAATACGTGTAATGATACGATATTGATTACTCGGACCATTATGAACGTAGATCATCGCATCATCAGCAATATGACCTTTTTCAGCATGGGCGGAGAAAGAAACGAAAAAAATAAGGGTTATAAGTAACTTTTTCATTGATACAGTTGTTTGGATACTAGAATTTGTCATATTGTACGGATTAAACTGGTTGCTTAACAGGTTGTTGTGTAAGTAAAGACGCAAAAACTTTCATAACTGGTTATGCAGCGAGATAAAATTGCGTATTACCAAGAAGCGAGACAGCCTCAGTATGCCTGTTTGGCTGTTGTTAAGATTCATTTTGTTTTAATTCGTTCACTTTATTTTTTAATAATCTTAAAAAATAGTGATTAATTCTTCAGGGGAACTAAATGGAAAATTTCTTTGATGCCTACGTCCTGCCATGGATTGTAGATATTATCATTGCGCTTGCTATCTTTTTTGTCGGTCGCTGGGTTGTTAAGCAGTTGATTAAACTGTTAGAACGCGTTTTGCGTAAGTCAAAAATTGATGACATGTTGATCAACTTCATCACATCGATTGCTAATGTTGTGCTATTACTCTTCGTAATTGTTGCGGCATTAAGTCATTTGGGTGTAGACACCACATCACTTATCGCACTTGTGGGTGCTGCAGGTTTAGCCATTGGCTTATCACTGCAGGATTCATTGAAGAACTTTGCGGCAGGTGTCATGTTGGTGATCTTTAAACCGTTTCGTGAAGGTGACTTTGTTGAAGCAGCTGGAGTATCAGCGGTTGTAGAGCATATTCAAATCTTCAATACGATGATGCGAACAGGCGATAACCGTGAGGTTATTGTTCCAAACGGTGCTATTTATAGTGGTGTCATTACTAACTTTTCTGCGCGTGATACGCGTCGAATCGATATGGTATTTGGTATTGGCTATGATGATGACCTCCGTAAGGCAAAAGAGATCTTAGCTGAAATTATTGCAGCAGATGATCGCATCTTAAAAGACCCTGCACCGGTTATTGCAGTATCTGAGCTGGCGGACAGTAGTGTTAACTTTGTCGTTCGTCCTTGGGTTAACTCTGCGGATTATTGGGCTGTGCTTTGGGGTACGACTGAAGCGGTTAAATTACGCTTTGATGAGGAAGGTATTAGTATTCCTTTCCCTCAGATGGATGTTCATCTACACAAGCAAGATAACGCTTAATTTTTCAAGTGTTGTTTATGTGATTAAAAAGAGCCTCATTGAGGCTCTTTTTTTTGAGATGAGACATGAACATTGCGCTTAAGGTTTAGTTGTTACTAGCCTTCTCGCTACCTTTTAATAGGTTAAGCTCTTTTGTTAATTGTAGGTTTTCCTGCTTTATCTTTTGTGACTCTAATCGGTACTTTGTAATCTCTTGGTAGCGCGTTTCTAATTTATCTTCGAGTTGCTCAATCGTGACCTTTTGACGGGCGACTTTATCTTCTAAATCATCAAGCTGTGTCTGCAACTCCTCGATTAAACCAAAACTGGTGGGGGCCGCTGCATAGTCACTCGCATCCTCTTTTTCTGTGGTTTGTAGTTCTGACACAATATGGCTATATAAGGCCTTTAAATCAGCTTCTTCACGTGGGTTATAGCGGATGGTGTTTTCTATAGCACTGTGGGCACTGGCGGCACCAATAGAGCCTGCTAGCACGTGCTCAACCATTCGATGGAACTCTACGAGTTCAATAATAGTAATCGTTTCTTTATGGAATACTTGCAAATCTTCTGCAATGGTCAGCACTTCGCCGCTTGCTTTATCGGCATCAATATAATTGGATAATAGGTTTTTAGCTTCTTCAATTTTGGCGTGTAACGGGATATAGGCGTCTAAACCTGTTGGGCGTGCTTTTCGTTTTTTCCTAGACGTCATCGAACTGATAAATTCGGTTCTGAGGTTTCGTTCGCTTTTGTTTGGGCTAAAAATAAGAGAGCCGATAATATAACAACTTATATTAATGACCATTGACCAAAAGACCGCATGGGTAATCGGCGCTAACCCTTCAAGGCCAAACAGGGCTTCAGGTTTGAGTGCGGCTATATGCCAAGGGCCGTCTATGAGCAGTGCTTCAGAGAACCATCCTTGTTTAATAAAGGTGGGTACTAATAGGCTATAGAACCAGACAATAAAACCCGATGTTAAGCCCAGCAAGGCGCCAAGGCTATTACCTTTTTTCCAGAAGATTCCACCAAATAGGGCCGGTGAAAATTGTAAAACTGCAGCAAAGGAGATCAGCCCAATTGCGACCAATATATAGGTGTCGGTGAACTCGGTCGCAAAGAGCAAACTGCCGAATAGAATAAGGGCAACGACTAACCAGCGTAGTTGTAGCAAGTAGCTACGGATAAATTTTAGTTGTGGGATTCTTTCTAATATAGGTAGAACAAGGTGGTTAGATACCATGGTGGAGAGTGTCATGGTCGTAATAATGATCATCCCTGTTGCAGCCGAAAATCCACCGATAAATGCGAGTAGGGTGAGCCCACTGCTGCCGGATTGTTGGGGGAGCAGTAACACAAAAAAGTCTGCAGATTCTGATGGCATCCCCATGAGCAGCCCAGCGGCGGCAATAGGGACCACAAAGAGATTAATTAAGACCATATAAAGGGGAAGAACCCACATGGCGGTTTTTATATGCCGGTGGTTGGCATTCTCAACGACCGCAACATGGAACTGTCGAGGTAGGTTGTAAATGGCGGAGAAGCTCAAGATGAAGAGGGTAATCCACATTAATCCACTGTTTTCTGTAGCATTAAAGCTCGCAACATGGTCCAGATTAGCATCGTGTAGGCGGTTGATAATGTCGCCAAATCCATCAAATAAATAGTAGGTCGCAAAAATACCAATGCTGATAAAGGCGATGAGTTTAACGATGCACTCAGCCACTAAGGCGGCAATCATACCTTGATGACGCTCAGTTGGGTCGAGCTTTCGCACACCAAAGATAATAGTGAAAGCGATCATTAAGAGTGTGACAAGCCAGCCCACTAAGTCATGTTGTGCTCCACTGTTTGGGCTATTGGTGATGAGCTCGAATGAGTTAATTATCGCTTTCAGCTGTAATGAAATATACGGAACAATACCGATAAGGGCGATTAAGGTGACGGTGGCGGCGATCTTTTGAGAGCGGTTGTAACGGGTGGAAATAAAGTCGGCAATACTTGTGATTCGGAAGGTTTCTTTAACTTGAATCATTCGTTTAAGCGTAATCCACCAAAATAGAATCCCTATAATGGCTCCGCCGTAAACGCCTAAAAAGAGTAGGCCCGATGTGGCGGCAAAACCAACACTGCCATAAAACGTCCACGAGGTGTGATATACCGCCAATGATAGGGCGTAAACCCAAGGGCTGCTTGTCGCTGTCTTCGGTTTATTTTCTATCCGCTTTTCTACTATTTGAGCAATAGAAAAAAGTAGACCTATATACAGCGTGATATAAAGAATAACGGATAGTGGTGTAAACATAGTATCCAGCTCAATCCAACTCTGTGAGAGCGATTATAGTAAACCCTATAGGCCGCCGGCTAAAGAGCGTGATAATGAAATTTTAGACGCTTTTTGTGAAATTAAACAACAGGGACGGTTTTAGTTTAGGATGTAGGTTGGTCTTGCTTCTTTTCGGTTTTTTCAGTGTTAGGGTGCGCTTTGCAGTCGTGCTCAGGTACAGGGTCATAACCACCGTCGTTATAAGGGTGGCAGCGGCCGAGCCGTTTAAGCCCTAACCAGGTTCCTTTTATCGGCCCGTGACGTTGAATTGCCTCAATCATATAGCTTGAACAGGTAGGGTGGAAACGGCAGCGTGGCCCAATCACCGGGCTGATGAGGTAACGATATATATTAACTAAGCCGATTAATAAGGTGCTTAATAGCTTTTTTAGGAAATTAATCATCTGCTCATTTTAGTTGAATAGTGTCATTCAGGATAGGGGCGCAGAATCGACTAGCCATGTTTGCTCATGGTTTACTCGCTAAGTGTTGACGGAAGTCACAGCGCTTAGTTAGAAACTAAACGCTGTGTGTCTGTCTTTATAAATGTTCTTCTGCGTATTCAGCTAAGCGGGAGCGGAATATACCTTCAAGATGAATGTTGGCCGCACCTTCATAGTCTTTAAAGCGTTCGACTAAATAGGTTAAACCGGAGGTGAGCGGTGTTAAGTAGTTAGAATCGATCTGCGCTAAATTCCCCAAACAGATGATCTTGGAGCCTTTGCCGCAGCGCGTAACGATCGTTTTAAGTTGTGAGGGCGTTAAGTTTTGCGCCTCGTCTAGCAGCACAATCGCATCTTGAATGCTGCGTCCTCGAATAAAGTTAAGTGATTTGAATTGGATGTTGGCTTTCTCGATGGCATATTTTACGCTGCTTTGAGGGCGCTCATCGTTTTCATGCATCGCTTCAAGGTTATCTTGAATTGCACTTAACCATGGTGTCATTTTCTCCTCTTCGGTACCTGGAAGGAAGCCTATGTCCTCTGCGACCGGTGGTGTTGAGCGGGTAACAATAATCTTATTGTAACGGCGTTGCTCGATCACCATCTCTAATGCACAGGCGAGCGCCATCAGTGTTTTACCTGAACCTGCTGCACCATTAAGAATAACCAGGTCTAGATCAGGGTCTAATACCGCGTTCATGGCAAAGGCTTGGAAAATATTGATAGGTTCAATACCCCAGCAGTTTTGCTGCATCAGGCGGTCTACCCCTAAGTCACGCAGGGTGACTTGGCCATCTTTTACCGACGTAACCCG
>Ga0115007_10001121_pt1 | contig 17338 bp, 20 predicted proteins | sample ArcOceMetagenome_2_FD_87166 | JGI IMG/M metagenome (GOLD analysis project Ga0115007, IMG submission 87166) | Marine eukaryotic phytoplankton communities from Arctic Ocean - Arctic Ocean ARC135M Metagenome | ecosystem: Environmental > Aquatic > Marine > Oceanic | place: Arctic Ocean | collected... | reverse complement strand
CCTTTCGGAAATCCCCATTCAGGGTCAGTCCATTGTTCGATCGTGTCACTCTCGTTTAATAAGGTTAGTAAATCGTAATATTCCCCATCATGTTCTATTCCCAAAATCAACATATTCAGTTTATCTTTACTGTAAACGCGTTCGTCTGTACGTATAAGGTAATATTTATTTCGTAAAAGTTGTTTCTCTTGTACTGTCATTTGATTCATCATATTCAAAATATAAGACTTTTGGTAGAGAGAGTATTTACCACGCATAAAATCTAAATATCCTAAAGTATCTCTTCTTCTAATCATCAAGTATTCAAAATTTGAAGTTCCACTTTTATCATTTACTGTACGAAACACAATGATTCCATTACTTGTAATGGGCATTTTACATTGATAAAATAAATGACCTTTTCTACCACAATTATTGCAGAATGTATCCAGCATAGTTTGTTCATTGTTATTATGATTGTTGGATGGCTTACGTTTGCTACTATTACGACTCATCGACAAGATAGATTATAATATAATAAACCTTATAATATGTTAATATGAAGGAATTAGATCCAACTGTATGGTTACCTCATTTTTGGTTTTTTTTATATAGTACTGCACATTGTTATCCAGATACACCGAATTCCGTAACAAAACGGAAGTATTATGATTTGATAATGAATCTTCCATTATATTTCCCAAACCCTACTTGTTCTAATTACTTTAGTCGATTATTGGATACATTTCCTGTAACTCCATATTTAGGCAATAAAGATTCTTTCACTTATTGGATTCATTGTATACAAAATCGGATGGACCAGTATTTAGGACTTCCTGAAAAAACATATTTACATCATTTAGATGAATATTATGCAGAGTACTTACCCAAACAATACATTTTATCAGAACGAAGAGGTATCAGTAAAAAATATATGTTGTTTTGTCTAATCGGAGTTCTGGGGGTCGTAGCCGTAACTTATTCATAATAATAATGATAATGTTCAATTATATAGAGCAAAATGAGATGGGAAATTATTTTATTTCTTTTTGCAGGATTTTTAATGGCAAATGTGTATTCTGATGGGAGATACTTTAATAAGCTGTTATCATACAAAAAATATTATCATATGGCAGGTATTTTATTTGGTGCGTGTGTTGTATACTGGTTATTAAAGAAAGATCCTAAACGCGCGTCTACACTAATACAACATTCGAATGAATATTTGAAATATTTACCTGTAGATAAAAATACTAGTAGTATTATTTCACCTATTTTAGACTTTACTTCTAATAATCCATATCTAAACAATTTACCACAAGGTGCCACAGGGGCAACTGCTGCTGGGCACGGATATAATATGTTAGATATGTTCCGTAAGGATGCACCTACTGATCATCAGTTAAATCGTTTAATGAATTCTGGTAAAAAGGCAACAAAGCGTTCTGTAAGTGAGACAAAAAAGAAATTTGTGGCTTCTAATCAGAACTGGAATTGTGGTGATTGTGGAGAACAATTATCTGCGTGGTATGAAATAGATCATAAGGTGCGATTAGAATATGGTGGAAGTAATGAAGTCAATAATTTAGTCGCTTTATGTCGAGAATGTCACGGTAAAAAAACGACAATTGAGAATCTATAACTCTGATAATAATGTATAACACATTATTATTATTATCAATATTATATAGAGTATGGAGGCATCAAAACCAAAAACACCAGATATAGGTCAACTAAGTAAGATCACTTGGAGTCTACTGAAGAATATTTCTATCCAATTTGTGTTTATGCTAGCGTTTATCATTATTTTATGTTTCTTTTTTCTTTTTATGAAAGTCGACAAAAATGCATTAAGTAAGAACTTTATTATGTATATGGTGTTCTTTGGTATTATTGCAGTAAGTGGTTTCTTAGTACTCTACTCAAATATACATGGTCGAGATATGTATGGTATTATTACAATAATGGTGTTTGCATTGTTGTTCTTGCTTATACAGAGAAAATCTACAACTTCGTCATCTATAAATAAAATATTCCATTTCTTCTTTCGTGATTATCCGCAGTATTCGGGATTATCCAGAGAAACCTCTTTTATTGTAGGATACGCGCTGAAGATGATTTTAGTTTTAATTATTTTACTGGGATTATCTATATTTTACAATTTATTCTTGAACCAAACATATCGAGAGAAGAATGTTTATGGATTCATAATCCAATTCGTATTTTTCATTCCTTGTTTGTTAAGTGATATTGTACGGTACTTGATTAATGATATTGTTTCCACACCTAAACTGGTTTATGTTATATTAGGAATCGAAATAGCATTAGTACTGATATACTTTATTTTACCCAAGATACTAAAGAAATCTAATTTTGATAATGGTGCGCAACTTTTAAAGGAACCATCATTTCTCTCAGATCGTAAAACGTTAGATAATTGTAATTATGTTATGAATCGATATATGAAGGATAAGAAAGCATTAAAAATTCCTGATAGTAGTAACCATATAGGTCCATCTAATTTGAACGACTTTAATAATTACAATTTTGCGTTTTCTATGTGGTTGAATACGAATGAAAGTGACCTCTCGCATAATGTGTTCTATTATGGAAATAATCAGGTTTTGGGAAAAAAGGGAAAACCGTACATATACTATAATGGGAATGGTGAACATACATTTGTTCTTACGGATATAAGTGGTGAAGAAACTCCCTCATATACAACAAATTTATTGTCTCAAAGATGGAATCATATTGTTGTAAATTATACTAGAAGTCGTTGTGATTTATTTATTAATGGCCATTTGAGACATACTGTACAGTTTACTAGTAATATACCGTACATAAAAATGACATATGCAAATAATATAGTTGTAGGAGATACAAAAGAAAACCTTCATGGTGCTATATGTAACATTATGGTATATCGAAAACCAATGACCGCTGAGCAAATCGCCAACACGTACAATATTCTGCATTTAAGAAATCCTCCTGTGTAAACTGTTGTAAGAAATATCACATTATAGAATATATTTGTATTGTTTGGCACAAATGACAGTCGATTTAAAACAAGTTGCTTTAGGAATTATCTTATTAATCGTACTATATATATTGTACAAAATATTCTCTCAAAAACGTCCAAGTCTGGCATCAGCAAGAAAACTAAGTGGGAATACATACGATTTTACTAATTTATCTAATCCGACATCTCCTAACTATTATATATTGATGTGGGTGTATGTAAAAAATTTTGATTATACTGATGACCAAATACTGTATACATTAAAAACCCAAAAAAATAGTACTGACATTCTGGAATTACAATTAAAGAAAACTGGTATTTTGCAGTATAAAGCAAATGATGGAAGTTTTAATAATATTGTAAACAACTTTCCACTACAGAAATGGACGTGTATTGTTCTCAGTGTAGACGGCAATAAAACGATTGATTGTTATTTGGATGGAAAAATAGTAAAATCAAAACAAGAAAATACTCTATTACGCCATACTTTAACAGAATCTAACATAGTAGAAGGTAATATTGGTGAAAATGATAATGATATTCGAGTTGCTACTTTCAAACGAATCCCTCAGACAATGGACCCAGGAACTGCTTGGAAACAAAACATGGATGGAAATGGTGGTAGTTTTATGACCAAGATGTTTTCTAGCTATGGTGTCTCGTTGCGACTAAATAAAGATGGTACACCGCATTCTTCTTTAGGTTTCCCAACTGGAGGTATATCTTTAGGAAATGCTGATTCTAACAACTCTATGCAGTAAACATCTAAGTTAACCCATTTTCCTCTTTTTATATATATATATCATATAGAAACTTAGCTTACCGAAATGAATTACACATTCATAATTTTAGGAATTATTTTGCTAGTAATTATTTACGTATTATACACGGTTTTTACAGAAAAGAAGACCAGTCTAGAATCTTCAAAATCGCTTGCATTCAAAAAGTTTAACTACGGAGACTTGAAAAATCCAGGTTCTCCAAAATACTATATTAGTATTTGGTTATATGTAAGGACTAATCCTGCTGCTGCTGAAAAATGTGTGTGGAAAATAGAAGAATCTCAACAAGAAGTGTTAGGACTTCACTTGGATCAAAGTTCTAATTTATATTATAATTATAATCATACTCACAGACAAGACATAATGACAGGGTTTCCGTTACAACGATGGACTCACGTAATTCTTAGCGTGGACTCAAATAAATTAATAGATACGTATGTGGATGGTAAATTAATGAAGTCTCATACTGTATCATTAACTCAACCAACTGCTTCCTCTGAATTAATTGAATCACAAGACGCCCCCCACTTGGAAGCAGAAATTGCAGGTTTTGAACGAGTTCCTTCTGTAATGGATCCCAAAACGGCTTGGCAGAAATATCTAGCAGGAAATGGAGGGAATGCATTTTCGAGATTCTTTAAGACGTGGGGTATTTCTCTCGTTTTAACAAAAGATGATGTCGACCAAAACGCATTGAGTTTCCCATCATAATCGGCGATGTTTTTATCTATCTGATATATAGTATATATTATATAGATAAAGAATTAAGTATGTCAGATTCTTCTATGATAAATAAATTAAAAGATTCTACTGGTGATATTGGAAATCAAGTTAAAGATGTAACTGGTATTGCATCGGAAAAAATGTCTGACTTGACAAAAACCGTAAACAAATCTTTAGACGGGTTCTCTCAAGAAGGTGTTTTAAATACAGGGAAAGAGTTTTTAGAGACAAATGGTATTTTAGCGCGATTCGTGTTTATTATTTTTGTTTTGTTCGCTTTCATGTTTTTACTGAATTTAGGAATGCACCTCATTGGATTCTTTACAAAATCGAGTGAAAATCCTATGATTGTAAAAGGTAAACTAGATGGTGAAGATGGTATTATTATTTCTCAAAATCCAGCAAATTTGGACTCAAAAACGATTTTCCGTTCCAATAATAAAACTGGTGGTGCAGAATTTACTTGGTCGAGTTGGATATATTTAAGTAAATCACAATATGATTCGTCTAGTACGTATTATCACGTGTTTTCAAAGGGAGAAGGTATAAGAAATGGTGATTCTACGAGTTTTAAGAACGTAAAAGTGTCAAATGGACCTGGAGTATATGTAGAACGAGACCCAAGTGGACTCACCCATATGCATGTTATTATGGATACTATTGGTGAACCAGAAGACATTACAATTAACACTGTACCAATTAACAAATGGTTTCATACTGCTATTCGTATGCAAAATAAAATAATCGATGTTTACATTAATGGTGTTGTCAGTTCCCGTAAAACATTGCTGAGTATGCCAAAACAAAATTATCATAATATAGCAATTGGTGGTGGAGCAGCACAAGGTGGTTTCCAAGGTTCGATTTCAAATTTACAGTACTTTGGGTATGCGATGAATGTATTTGAGATCAATAATATTGTAATGAAAGGTCCTAATACTAATTCTAGCGAGTTATCATCTGATTCAGCAGGTAAGTCAGGAAATTACTCATATCTAGCAAATATGTGGTATAAAGACGCATCTTCATAAAAATAACTAACTAACAATAAACAAAAACAATAGTTGTAAAATATATGAATTCCTAATATTGTACAATAATATATATATAATAATGACTTGTGAAGCAAATAGTGATTTTGAGAAAATTATTCAACAAAAAAAAGACCGAGCATTAACTAATCAACCAAATACTCGTTTCTCACTAATAAGTCCATATACAAATTACGTATTTAATGATGATGGTACTGTAAATAATTCTGGGTCAAAAACAGGTTATACCAAAAGTCAATTAGACATGCGAAGGAAGGTTGAAATACTGAAACATGACAAAACAAATGGAAAGCAAACCTCATCCCAACGATATGTATCATTAATGAAAGGAGTCGGTAGAAGAGTTAGTATCAACACTGCACAAAATATATCGACTCTCACTCAATGTGACCTGATTCCGAAACCATTGAGTGCGTCTAATGTACCACCATCAAGAAACGAGAATGGTAGAAGAAATCAAATGTTAGTACTGGATCCTACGGTACCTTTGTACAACTATAATGTAAATGTGAATATCTTTCCAAATGACAATGATGTTAATAAAAACAATGATTTTTATAGATTTCATAAATATAAACAAGAAGAAGTGGAATATCCGTTTGATACTGAAAAACGAAGTTATTCGTCGTCATTTAGTATGTCTGAAGCGGTTCAATTTGGATATTTAGAGTTTTTAGATAATATACCAGAAACAATAAGTACTGTCACTGTATCAACCGATTTTTTTGTACGATTTTCGGATATTTCTTTGAACGAATCAGATATCATTAAATATTCCATAGCAATTGACAAAAACAACAATAACAATAACAATCCATTAAAGGTATTTTTTTCTGGACAAGAGTTAAGTGCGGATGAAAACATAAGTTACAGTAGTGTAACATTCAGTACATACATAATAGAAATATCTGGTAATAATCTAGATACTAACATAAATTCGGAATATACACATGATATAGGGTTTACACTGACAAATGTATTTGATATTCCAAGCGACAATGGAATAATATACGCTCTCAAATACCAATTTTCTGATATTACTTTAAATCCTATTTTGAATGCATCAACGAAAGTATCATTTGTGTCAATGTCATCTAATACAACTCTATTTGTTACGTAAACGTAAATCGAAACCTTAAACTATTGTGTGAAAGTGGGGTTTAAACACATTTGTTGATTTGGAAATACTTGCCCTGATAAGCATTTATCACTATCGGTTACAAGTACACATCCTCTTCGACTCTGATATTCCCCGACAAGACACCAATTTTGTTTCCCAGAAGAAATCGATTTTTGTATAGTATCTTCCGAGTTATCTATGACAGGATCATTTGTACGGCGGTTAGAATTCTCAATGTCTTTCTTAAGTTTATTACTCGCATCGGTTTCTTCACTTGCATCGATCATTAAATTTCCTACATTCTGTACAACACCTTCTGCAATATCAGTTCCAGTTTTTATGGTATCAGATGCAACATCTGCAGTAACATTAATGGCTTGACCTGCAGAGAATCCAAATGCAGCTAATATTTTAGAAATGGTAGGTCCCGTAATATTTGCAATACTCTGTAGACTATCTCCAAAAATGTTGAATACATTGATACCTAAATACAGTAAAACAATCAATAGAATCAATACTATTATCATTCCGAATTTAAAATCAAAAAATGACTCAGAACTAGAACTAGAACTAATCATAGGCGATGGTTCGTTAGTTGTAGTTATTTGTTTTACAGCAGAGGAAGCAGTTTTCATCATGGATGTTAATGGAGTGGAAATTGTTTTATCTGAATCTTCTCTCGTTTCTTCTAAACTGTTCATAATATTTTATATATTTTATATATTATTACTTTTTAAAAAACCTGTACAAATATATAAAGCATTCGTTCAATATAAATCATTATTTTATTACAATAAACAAATAATATGTTAATGTCGATGAGTCAATATGTAGATAGCTTCTTTTTCATAAGTTTAGGAATTACTTTTATTTTGCTATTTTTGATGGCTTTCCATTTCAAAACAAGAATTTCTGCAATCGAAAGGAAGAATAGTACTTTGACAAATATTTGTACTACAATGGTTTCTGAAATAAGTAATCTAAAGACAAATATGAACGGTTTCATTATATCGAGCCAACAAGGACCTGATTATTCATATCCGAATATAGATACTGCCATGTATCGTGGTCCGATTATGTATAATACAAGCGATGAAGATAATGATAATGACAGTGATGAATACGAAGATGGAGATGGAGATGGAGATGGAGATGGAGATGGAGATGGAGATGAAGATGAAGATGAAGATGAAGATGGAGATGAACCCGAAGAATTGGAAATGGATGTAGAGATCGTCGGGGGTAGTGGTGTATCTATCAATATGCTAGACGATATAGAAGAAGTAAGTATTGATGTAGGAACCCTAGAAAATACAGAAAGTAAAACGATTTTTGTAGACAAACAAACCCAAGAGCAAGCAATAAACGTATTCGATATCGATGATGAAAAAATAGAAATAGAAGATGTAGTTGTCGTAAAACAGCAATCAATTGAGGAAAAAGATGAAATGGAAGAAATTATATTGGATGAGACAAAAGACTCAGAACTTGAATCCACTATTTTACCAAATATAAGTAAGTATCGTAAAATGACAGTACAGATGTTAAGAACAATTGTTATTCGTGATGGTTTATGTACAGAAACATCTAAACTCAAAAAGCAAGAACTCTTACAGATTTTATCCGATGCAATAGAATAATTCGATCGACAAAGCTTTAGGAACACAGACTATTTTTCCATTTTATATGTATGTATACTGTAAATAACAAATAATATGATTTCAAGTTTAAATAGTCAAGGTCAATCCATATACGAAGTGTATCCTCATATTGATATTCCGTCTGTAGCATACAAATCCAACAATAAATATGCGAATTTTCCTCCCATTATGCATGACGGTCGTGCAGTTACGGCATCTTGGCAACCGAATGCAGTAGTTGATGAAGTAATTCGTAAAGATAATAATATTACTTCAAATTGGCAATATCGTAGATATTTAACAAAAAATGCAGAAGAGATAAAGTCTCATAATTTTAAGCAAGCGTGTAGTGATATTGGATATTACATTCGTAACGAAAACAAGGATTTAGATCGTTCTACTGCCATGAATACCCCTCATATATATAAAGATGCAAATGCGCCTATACAACATATAGGGGCAACTTCTAGTGATTTGAAAGAATTATATTTAACAAAAGAACAATTGCAATCGAGACAAGTTGTTCCATCGATTACACAAGATGAATTAATGCGTAATTGGGGAAAATATATGAATTAAAAGTAAAATTAAAAGTAAAATTAAAAGTAATAAAATAAACTGTACAATAGTATGTTTATTTTATTGACAAAAGTTATTTAGAAAAGAAATTGTTATATACTGTACAATATATTTGATGGAGACTTCTATCAAAATAATTAGTTTTGATGTTGGTATAAAGAATTTAGCCTATTGTATTTTCGACATTTCGGAAGGAAAGATAGATATAATAGAATGGGAAGTGATAGATTTACTTGAACAGGACGATACAAATGTATTAAAACAGACGTGTACACAACTATTGACGTCAAAAAAAAGAGATACGCTGTGCGGAAAGGTTGCTAAATATGGTGAACCAACTGAAAAATTAAATGCTTGTTTTTGCGAGAGACACGCAAAAATGAATACTCGATTTTTGATTCCCAATAAAAAATGGAGCCAATCTTCTCTCAAGAAGTTATCTAAACAGAGTTTACGCGATTTAGGAAAAGAATATGGATATGTGTTTTCAGAAATAAAAGAAGTGAAACCGAAATTGATTGAACAGTTGAGACAATATTTTGATTCAAAAGTATGGAAACCTTTAGGAAATGAAAAAAAGAAGGTGAATGCAGGACATGTTGATTTGATTACAATAGGAAGACAGATGCACCGTTTTTTTTCGAATAATCCGATTATGAAACAAGTGACACACGTACTTATAGAAAATCAAATAACACCTGTTGCGAATCGTATGAAAACTGTGCAAGGAATGTTGTCTCAAGAGTTCATCATGTTAGATTGTCCACATATCGAATATGTGTCATCTTCTAACAAACTGAAGAATATGATAAAATCGTCTACAGAAAATACGACAGATTCATACAAAACACATAAGAAAGATGGTATTACATTTTGTCGTACAAGGTTAGCCAATTATCCCTTAAAATGGTTAACGTGGTTTGAATCGTATAAAAATAAAAAGGACGATTTGGCAGATTCATTTTTACAAGGAATATGGTACATTGAAGAAAAATTAATGAAGAATACGACAAATATAAAAATAAATAATGTGAATTCACCATAATATAGATATTTTTGTACAGTAATGGAAATCGTAGATATTGATTTAGATAATGTTGTTTTGGGCAGCGAAACTGGAAAAACTACTAATTTCGGAGGTGGACTTGAATTATTGATGAATGAAAAACAAAAATCTAGTAACACGAAGATTGATTTAGGAGAATTAGATAATTTAGAATCTGAACTGAATAAACTGTCAGAAGATATTGGTGAAACCGCACCTATAAATAAAGGTGCAGGTACAAAACAATTAAGTGGTCTAAATGGATTTTCTAATTTATTTAATTTTAGTGGTAATACTAAACCTGCAGCAGCATCACAACCTATCCAAAGTAGTGATTTATATGAAAGCGATGCTACTTTAGGACAAAGTACAAAAGACGCTACAAGTGGAGTCGGTCCTAGTACCTGGGATGGATTTTCAAAGGTATCAGGTGACATTCCGCAGACTAGACCTAACTCATATTTATCTGAACGTGAAAAAAGACGAAAGAAGCGTATGATGATTAAAAAACTGGATGAATGGCGAGATAGAGGGACACTCAAAAACGGTACACAGTTTGATATTGATTCTAATTTTGATGAAGTCGAAGATGAATATGAAGGTGCTCTAGAAGATAAACGAAGAAAAGATTCTATGAAATTACAAGGATGGTGGTTTACAACAATCATTAATACGCTAGAATATGGAAATGCACTAATAAACCCATTTGATTTTAATTTAGATGGTTGGGGAGAACAGGTAGGAGAAGATTTAGATTCGTATGATGATATATTTTCTGAATTATACGATAAATACAAGGGAGGTAAAATGGCCCCAGAAATCAGTATATTGTTGAGAATCGGATTTTCTGCTGCTGTAGTAAATATGAGTAATAAAATGTTGAGTTCTGCCACACCTGGATTTAGTGATGTAATTAAACAAAGTCCTGAATTAATGAAAGCATTTTCAAGTGCTGCTGTAAATACAATGAGTCAACAGAATACAGCATTTGATTTTGCAAAGACAATGCTAAATCAACCTGAACAAGTGAATACCAGGTATGGCCCCCCGCCTACAGCGATTGATACAAAGAAACAAGCCCCGCCATCTAGACCTGGATCAATGCAATTTACACCTGCCGTAAGTAACCGTCCAGATTTAGCTGCGGCAGCGTCAGTTCGTAATATACCGCCTCCTATGTTTAGAGAATCAGGGGTAGAGTTGAATCAACCTGTTTCTGTAAATACGAGACCTGAAATGAAAGGTCCGCCCACTACTGATATAGATCAATTATTATCGGGGTTGAAGAAAAAACGCGAAGGTCCAATTGTAGAAGATGTTATTACAGGAGACGATTCTGTTATAAGTGTTACATCATTAATAGATATGAAGAACACGGCAATGCCAAAGAAAGTAAAACGTAGAAATAACTCTGATAAAAATACAATATCATTAGATATCTAAAAAGGCGAACAAAGAGTAGAAATATAACGGTGTGTGAAAGTTTATTAATAACAAATAATATAAATATTTGTTATAAATAAAAAGTACAATATAAAAATAATGTATGGATTTATCTGTCGTTCTTTAACAACAATATGGAATACTGTAAAAATACAAGGAATGCTCTTTATGTTTCATTCGTACCATTTTGGGTTTCATATAAATAATTATATATATAAGAGTCTTTTATTGCATACAGGGTTGATGAGAGAAGACCCTACTACGTCTACTTGGTGTAATACGTGTACAATAACAGATACTTATGCATTAAAAAATCACTATAAATTTCAAAATTATACGAATGAAGCAAAGAAAGTATTTGAAGAAAAAAGAGAAATATTCAATTCGGATACTGTAGAACAGATCAAATCTGATAAATTGTGGATGTGTAAGTTATCAGATTCTAAAACGATTGTATATAGTACATTTAATTATGGGTTTCGTTATCCTATTTCACCTATTTTAGAAGATTATTCCATGTTCGATTCTACGTTTTTATATATAGAATACAAACACCCAGACATGAAGGAAGCGATCGAATTAAATATTCCACGTAGTTTTTTTGTAGTACATAATGCATTATTCACACCTTGTTTTGTTTTAAATAGATTAGAACGTCAAGATAAATCATATGTGTTTGATCATAAATATATTGTAACAGTTATAGATAAAGACTATAAAAAAATAGAACTTAAATTTAATAATTATATAACTCTTTTAGAAAGTTCTTACAAATATCATATGTTGTTATAATGACAAACTTGCAAGAAATATATAATATTATAATACTGTATACTATTTTTTAATATGGTAAAATCGGCTTGTACAACTATCAAAAAAATGAATAAATGTATACATCCTTGCAAAAAGATAACAATGAACACTAAAAATGGTAAAAAACAGATATGTAAAACCAAATTCGATAAAAACGCTGTCCCGAAGAATTGTTCCAAGAATAAGAGAAAGAAGAGGAAAAAAAATGCATCAAGAACCCCTAAAAAAACAAAGGTGAAACGTAAAAATAGCGCGAATGATGCGACTGTAAATGATGATGCGACTACGGCTGTAAATGATGATGCGGCTGTAAATGATGATGCGACTACGGCTGTAAATGATGATGTGTCTGTAAATGATGATGCGGCTGTAAATGATGATGCGGCTGTAAATGATGCTGCGACTACGGCTGTAAATGATGCAGAACAAAGTCAGACAACATCTACAAGTTCACTTCAAAAGATTATAAATTCTGTATCAAGTACTGCATCAACGTTTGATCCTTTAAAAACATTTATTAAAAGCAAATCAGTTAGTCCAATATCTGTTGCAAATAACGAAGAAGAATCAAAAGAGAACGTACAATAATTTTTTATCTATATCAACTGCTACTGTAAATAATATAAAGATTATTTTCTGTGTATTATTATAAGACAATGATGATTGCGGATTGTCAAATAATGTCATCGAAAGAAGAATTTACAAACGTCCATGCGTTGAATGACAAATGGGTTTTATATCACCATTTACCATCCGATAAAAATTGGACGTTGTCTGGCTACACTATTTTAGATAAAGATATCTCAAGTATAGAGCGGGTGATTGCGCTACGGGAGGTGTTACCTGAAAAAATGATAAAATATTCCATGTTATTTCTTATGAGGAATGGTGTTACTCCTTTGTGGGAAGATCCTCGCAATTGTATAGGAGGCTGTTTTTCTTATAAAGTATTTAATAAACACGTAGAACAAGTATGGAAGGACATGATGTGTATGTTATGTGGTGAAACTATATTAACCAATTCAGAAGATAGCAGTTATGTTAATGGAATTACTATTTCACCTAAAAAGAATTTTTGTATTATCAAAATTTGGATTAGTGATATGAAACATCAAGACCCGAATATTGTAAGTTATGTTGAAAATCTTACTAAACACGGTTCTGTATTTAAAGTACACGACCCCTCTTAAAGTACACGACCCCTCTTAATCATTATTTATAGGAGGAAGAGGAGATAGACATAATCGAATATCTCCCATATTAGAACCAATATCATATTTTACAATCAATGGTAAATTATTTTCTAAATAAATTTCTAAATGTTGACATAATGGTGTACATTTGATAAAGTTGTTTAGGGATTTCAATGGAAATTCTCCACACATAACTACAGATACGTCAGGTTTACGTCTAAATTTAATAGCATCTATTTTGTCATCGATCAAATCATTTACAGTGTCTTTTTGTTCTGTACGATATATACGAGATTTTGCATAAGGGCCTACGCACGAAAATATCAAGTCATCTCCGACAGATTCTATTTTAATTCTATCGGAAATTCCTGTTAAATCACGAATGATTTTTTGGAAACCAGCACTAGGCATATGAATTATAGCAGAATAATTCACTTCAGGAACCTCTAACTCGTCTTCTTCAGGTTCATATAACCTTAATTTGTAATTATTACATTGATTAATTTTTCCATTGTCATACTGTAATCCCAAATGAGACACACTTCCGCCACGATAATCTGCATCATCAATATACATTGTAAATAAATCGTCATTTGAAGTATTTGATATGAGTTTGAACAAGTGTAAAGAATTTGCGCAAATCACAATTTTGTCTGGATTACATTTATGCTTTTCAAATAGTAATTTTACAGCAACCAAAGTAGTATGATTCTTATCAAAGTTAATAATCTTTAGACCATTCTTATCAATCACCATTGTTACATCAGGGACTAGATCCTTTAAAGCACTAAACAGGTTTCTTATTGGAGAAATCTGAATTGTTTGCATTGTTAGAACATTTTTATCGATATCCATTTTACAAAACAAAATGCGTTTATATAACGACTATGAACGCATTTTTTATATGTTTTTCCGTAAAACATATTACTTTGTATTTATACACTCTAAATATGTTTCATTTTATGAAATCATTAGTATAAACATTGATATATTCAGTTAATTAGACCATTTGTAATATATACCACGATTATAACATAGATTTCATTAATTGTATTTCTTTTTCTTGTGTATCGATAATTGTTTTTGCTAACGTTTTTAATTCATTATTATTTGTTCTATTATAAATGTTATGAGATGTTGTCAATGCGGTTGAATGGTGACTTATCATTCTTTTTAACCATTGTGTATCATCTACTAAAAACTGTTTTCGTAACAATAACACGGATACACTAATAGATAAAATAATTCCAATAGAGAACACGAATATATTGAAATGTCCCATGATTAAATAATGGACGATTTCGTGTGTCCATATCATATTAGAAGCCATTAATAAACCTCCGTAAAATAGGGTTAATGATATATATAAATCGGTAAATCTATATGCTAGTATGTTCATTGGGTTGAACATCATACCGATAATTACCATTACAATAAACATAACAAAATGTTTTTTGTATGAACTGTATGCCATATTTATTATAATATACAATACTATAAATAATAAATATTTTCTTGTTTACAATTTCTGAAGTCTCTGAAGTATACAATTCTTATTTTAAATATTAAACCGTTTAAATTATCTGAACATAACCGAAATATACAGAATGATAGAAGAAACAAGTAAAATATTTGGTATATGCCACATTTTTTTCATTATTCCTACACAAATCTGCATAATCAAATGAAATTTTGGTTATTTTTACAATGAAGTATTTTTAACTGTGATTTGAGAAGCTGGCTTTTTTTCGCGGATTATTGGTATCATTTGATCGTGTTCATCATCAGAACCCATATCCCTAAACTAACCCTATTTTTTTCAGAACTAACTTTTCGCCTTCTAAACTCAGTAAAAAAGTTTTACTTTTTACTTTTTACTTTTTACTTTTTACTTTTTACTTTTTACTTTTTACTTTTTACTTTTTACTTTTTACTTTTTACTACTTGTATTTCCACTGTTATTCGTACAAGTATCATTCATTGATCAGATGCGGTTCTCTTTGTCGTTTATTATTCTGAATAAGTCAAGTACCGAAATAATGCATTTTCAATGTCTTTCCCAATGAATATAGACGAATATGTGGTCTCATAAATCGTGCAAGCATAAGAACAACTCCTAGATTGTCGTGCGCATATACGAGACCCACATTCTTCACATTCCTTTGTCATTTCTTGGAACGTCAAATAGTATCTTGGATTCCCATTTTTATTTACGATTCTAGAAAATAGCAACTGACGGTCTGCTTGTTTGGGTTTGAGAGAAAGTCCACGTCCTAATGGATAACCTGCCCTTGTATATGCCATTTCATATTTCGGACTGTAGTTTGTAGAATTAACGTGGTCTTCGTGTGGCATTTTAAAATCTAGTATAGTACATATTGGGTCTAAATACTCCATTATTTTATAAGATACCATTTGTGGCAACTTAGCATCAATTACTTCCATTCTGTCTTTCTTTCTGTCTGTATCTGGTTGGTCTATGCTATGAGGCACAATAGTACAGTAAACGAATTGGTTAGAAATAGAAATCAATTTTTCTTCTGTAATGAACTGCTTCTCTGGAAATCGACCGTAAAATTGTATAATAAAACAAAACAAAACAAATCAACAAGAAAAATTGATTTTCTATTTCTAACCAATTCGTTTACTGTACTATTGTGCTAAAAGTACAACAAATAATAACAACCACATATATTGTCATTATGAACTCGCTCTCTCGCAAGACTACTCACGCGCAATTTCTCGTTGGGAAACTTTCTTTACCAGAGGTGTTATGTGATCTTGTAAAAGATTACTTATTCATAGACCATAATACTGGTTATTATCTCAACTACATGAGAAGAAATGTGTTAAATCTTATTAGAAGACTAATATGTAGCGAAATGGAAAATCCCGAATCATATGTCACTACAGATATCATCTCTTATAGGTTTTACAAGAAATATCGACCACACAAAAATATATCTATTATGGAAAGTACCATATGTGTGTCATGCGGAGACTATCGTGTATATAATGGGTGTCTGAATAGTATGTGTACGTGTACGGATACGTATGTTGAATGGTCTAACTACGATGAAGAAACGGAAATGCAACAGAATGAGTACAATGAAAATAAGGCTTGGCACGAATTTATGATGGATGAAGAATGGGTACAAGGAGTATCTAGAGAAGAAATGATTCAGGAATATGGAGAAGACGATTTATACTTGCAGTACGGTTTTCTTACATAAACCATACAGAGAATTCTATTTGCAGTACGGTTCTCTTCTAACGTTTTATATATTTTGTAGTTTGTTCTGTTTTGTTAAGTTAAGTTAAGTTAAGTTAATAATATTATTAAGAAAATCATACTCTTTTTTTTCGTGTTTGTTGTGCCAATTTTAACGCGCGACTAACATTAGTACACCCCTTTTTTAAGATATGGTAATCTACATTACTAGCTGGACCTCCAGTAATAGAACTCGCAATTCTTGCACGACCCCACGATTGTGCCGTTTGCATTGGTCGTGATCCACTAGAGTAGAACGCCCCGTGACCTTTCTTTTCGATTTGTCTCAATGCTTTTATTGTACACCCAGTTTTTCTGGACAATTCTTTCGATGGTACAATGCTCTGTACACCATACATTTTTGTTGCTTTTGTCACATGACTTGATTTCTTACGTTTGTATGTTTCTAAATCGGGACGTTGAATATATTTCTTTTTACTGTATAGTTTACGGGTATTAATAATGTTACGTCGTTGTTTTTTTCTATCTTTTTCTGACAAGTGTTTTGGGATGTACGTTATTGGGATATTGTTCATTATACTAAGAAAAAAATATATTTGTTTTATTTTACTGTACAAATATATTTATATATTATGGTATGTGTGGTCATTTATTTTATTTTCAATGATTTACACTTCTCCTTTTTTGAGTAAATCGCGGATAACCATCAGATTTT
>Ga0115007_10001115_pt1 | contig 17406 bp, 11 predicted proteins | sample ArcOceMetagenome_2_FD_87166 | JGI IMG/M metagenome (GOLD analysis project Ga0115007, IMG submission 87166) | Marine eukaryotic phytoplankton communities from Arctic Ocean - Arctic Ocean ARC135M Metagenome | ecosystem: Environmental > Aquatic > Marine > Oceanic | place: Arctic Ocean | collected... | reverse complement strand
AGTGGGATATCACTGTAGGTAAACCATAAGTACGGTGCCAGGCTTTAACTAAGTGGTCTGAGCTTGCTTTAGAGGCAGAGTATGGTGCGCTTGGGTTGTAGTGACTCTCTTCTGTAAACGGTTTATCTGTTAATGCTAAATCGCCAAAGACCTCATCGGTTGATACGTGATGGAATCTGAAGCTAGTTTTTTTTTCTGGGCTAAGTGTTGCCCAATATTCGCGGCTGGCCTCAAGAAGGGTGTAGGTTCCTACTATATTGGTTTGAATAAAGGCATCAGGCCCAGAGATCGATCTATCAACATGAGATTCGGCGGCTAAGTGCATAACGGCATCGGGCTGGTGTTTAACGAATATATTGCGGACCGCTGTCAAATCGCATATGTCATGTTGCTCAAAATGGTAGCGAGGGTTCTGTGAAAAGGCGCGGTGTGCTGTTAAATTGGCCGCATACGTCAGATTGTCTATGTTGATGATTGTGTCATGGTTTTTTTTTAGCAGGTGGCGGATAACTGCAGAACCAATAAAACCAGCTCCTCCGGTGATAAGTAATCTCATGCTATTCCCGCTTTCTATATTGTTAGTTCTTATTAATAGAATCACTTTATCTTATTGAAGTTATAGTAGAAACGTTAATCTGTCTGATTTATAGAGTCTTATTCTATCGGGTTCTTCTCGATAGACGGAAGTGGCATTGGCTTTAATGAATTGTCAAAAAAACGGCAGAAGTTTTTATTTTTTTTTGCACTACGTCATTTATTTGACAATTTGGTTGGCTGTTGCCAATATGGTGTCATTGACGGTTAATTGAGAATAGAAGGATGAGTGCCCAGCCCCAACTATTAATTATTGATGATGACCTAAGCCGCAGGGAGTTGATCTCAGCTGCGCTTTCCTTCTTAGGTCGCCCTTTCAAATTTTATGGCTTTGTTGACTGGTTGCAGTCGGATGATCAAGCGTTGAGTGGCGATATCGTTTCTTTGGTGTTGCTTGGGCAGAGTCAATTACCGATCTCGTTGGAAAAGTTATTACGGAACCTACAGCAGAAGACCCCTTATGCGGCGGTGGTGACGTTGGGGGAATGGTCAGAAGTTGCTGAACTATCCGATGATTTGAAAAACTGCGTAACCGGGCAGCTAACGGTTCCGTTTAGCTATCAACAGCTGCTTGATCAGCTGCACAAAGCGCAGTTGTATACCCAGCACTCGCTGGGTGGCGAAAACGCAAGCCAAGTGAATTCACGGTTATTCTCCAGCTTAGTGGGCACCAGTCGGCCGATGAGGCTTGTTCGCCAAGCGATGTCCCAAGTCGCAGGGCGTGATGTTAATGTGCTGATTACCGGTGAATCGGGGACGGGCAAAGAGGTCGTTGCCCGTAATTTGCATGATTATTCTGTGCGTAAGGGCGGGCCATTTGTGCCTATTAACTGCGGTGCAATCCCTGCGGACCTTTTGGAAAGTGAACTATTCGGCCATGAGCGGGGTGCGTTTACGGGGGCGATTTCTAGTCGTGCTGGACGATTTGAGTTGGCGCAAGGGGGAACGCTTTTTCTTGATGAGATAGGGGATATGCCTTTATCTATGCAGGTTAAGTTGCTGCGTGTCCTTCAGGAACGAAAGTTTGAGCGCATCGGGGGAACCAAAACCCTTAATGCGGATATTCGTGTGATTGCCGCTACACATAAAAATCTTGAGGATATGATAGAGGCGGGCACTTTTCGTGAGGATCTCTACTATCGACTCAACGTTTTCCCTATTGAAATGCCACCGTTAAGGGAACGCACAGAAGATATTCCATTATTACTTGAGGAGTTATTGGGCCGTTTAAAAACTCAGGGTTTTGACTCCGTACGATTTCAAGCCAGTGCTCTAGACTCGTTGAAGGCCCACCCTTGGCCGGGCAATGTACGTGAACTCTCAAACCTTGCTGAGCGACTTGCGATTCTCTTCCCTAATGGGATTGTGGGTGTATCAGAGCTGCCCAAACGTTTTCAGCATATCGAAGAACCTGATCCTGCACGATACAGTGATGCCAAGGCCGTTGAGGAGCAAACTAATCAAAATGGTATGGCGGCTGGGCTCGCCCCGCTTGATCGCTTACCCGAAGAGGGGTTAGACCTTAAAGCTCACTTAGAGGCGATTGAGCGGGCATTGATTGAGCAGTCATTGGCGGTACATGACGGGGTTGTTGCTAGAGCGGCTGAACTGTTAAATATTCGGCGAACGACGCTCGTAGAAAAAATGCGTAAATATGGGATGCAGCGTAAGTAATATGAATGATATTGAACCTTATAAGGCCCGTATTGCGGAACTAGAAGAGGCGCTGAACCAAGCGCAAGAATCGTTGTTAAATGAGTCTCTTCAGCGGCAAAAAAATGAAGATAAAAATGTTGGGCTGAGCGATCGTTTCCAGAACCTATTATCAATTTTGCCCGCCGGGGTTGTCCTAATTAATGGGGCAGGCAAAGTGGCGGAAGCGAATCCAGCGGCTGAGGACTTTCTGGGTACGCCTTTGATTGGTCAGCCTTGGTTTGAAATCATCAGTCGCAGCTTTGCCCCGCGTGGTGATGATGGTCATGAGGTGTCGTTAAAGGATGGTCGCCGCGTGAGCTTAATGACACGAGCGATGGATAGCGAACCTGGTCAGTTAGTGTTACTGACGGATCAAACCGAGACACGGTTGCTACAAGGGCGTGTTTCACATTATCAGCGTCTTTCGGAGATGGGGCGGATGATGGCGTCGCTCGCACATCAGATACGAACGCCGCTATCGGCAGCGCTGCTCTACGTTGATCACTTAATGCGTCCCGATTTAGTGCTTGAGCAACGCCAGAAATTTGCCCGTAAAGCCAAATCACGATTAACCAACCTTGAGCAGCAAGTCCGAGATATGCTGATCTTTGCGCGGGGCGAGATGCGGTTAGATGACGTGGTTTCCTCCGCTGCATTTATGCGAGAGCTAGAGGATATGCTTGACCTGCCTCTGGTGAACTATGATGCCGATTGCGATTGTATTAACGAAGTGCCCCATTATGAGTTTCAGTGTAATAAAGAAGCGTTACTAGGGGTATGCATAAACTTGGTAGAAAACGCCTTGCAAGCCAGCGGTAAAGGCGGGGAGTTAACGATTCGTTTTACTGATGAAGCGGGGCGTATAGGTCTTCATATTATCGATTATGGTCAAGGTATGGAGCCTGCACAGATTCAGCGTGCGTTGGAGCCGTTTTATACCACTAAGTCACATGGTACTGGGCTTGGCTTAGCTGTTGCTCAGGTGGTTGCTCATGCTCATCACGGTGAATTTAAAATACAGTCGGTTCTGGGGGAGGGCACAGTGGCAACGATTCTGCTGCCCTGTCTGTCAGCTAACTAAGGTTAATGTCTAAGCGATAAACAACATGCCTAATAAAATAATGATTGTTGAAGATGATAATGAGTTGCGCGAAGCGTTGTGTGACACATTAGAGCTGGCAGGTTTTGCATATATAGAGGCACCTGATGCTGAAGAAGCGTTGGTGCTGCTGGCGAACCATCAGGTGGATATGGTGATCACCGATGTCAATATGCCCGGTATGGATGGTCATCAACTCTTAGATGAGATTCGCAAACTACACCCCGGGCTCCCTGTGATGTTGATAACGGCATTTGGTCAAGTGAGCAAAGCGGTTGATGCGATTAAAGCGGGTGCGGTGGATTACTTGATGAAGCCTTTTGATTCCGAGGCGCTTATCTCGGCTGTGCGTCGTTTTGCCTCGGGGACGGTTGTCGCACCGGAAGCGCAGCAGCCTATTGCGGAAGACAGTAGTAGTAAGCAGTTACTTCAGTTAGCAAGACGCGTTGCCGCCTCCGACTCGACGGTACTGATTTCAGGCGAGTCAGGTACAGGTAAAGAGGTGTTGGCGCAGTATATACATAATCATTCGTCACGCTCTGATAAACCGTTTATCGCGATCAACTGTGCGGCTATCCCAGAAAACATGCTAGAAGCAACGCTGTTTGGTCATGAAAAAGGCGCATTTACGGGGGCCTACGCGAGCTCTCCCGGTAAGTTTGAGCAGGCAGACGGAGGAACATTGCTGTTAGATGAAATCTCCGAGATGGATCTGGGTTTGCAGGCGAAACTATTACGTGTTCTGCAGGAGCAAGAGGTTGAACGTATTGGCGGGCGTAAAGTAATCTCGCTTAATGTACGTGTTGTTGCCACGACAAACCGCCAGTTAGATGCCTATGTCTCTGAAGGTAAATTTCGTGAGGACCTTTATTATCGACTCAATGTGTTTCCGCTGCAGTGGCGGCCATTAAGGGAGCGGCCTGCGGATATTGTGCCATTAGCGGAGCTGTTATTTAGTAAGTACTGCCAAAAAATGCAACGTTCCCCAGTGAGTTTGTCGGTTGAGGTGGTGAATGCTTTGGTTGACTATTCGTGGCCGGGTAACGTGCGTGAGTTAGATAATGTTGTGCAACGTGCGTTGATTTTGCAGGCGGGCTCTGAGATTAGAATGGCCGACCTTATGCTGAACCCGTCCGATATTTCTGCGTGTGAGATATCAGAGACCGAGGCTTCACTGGACGAGGACGATTTAGTGGGGCAGTTAGGTGAAGGTATGCGCCAGCATGAATTCCAATTAATAATCGATGCCTTAAAGGCAACCCATGGAAGTCGTAAAGATGCAGCCGAAAACTTAGGGATTAGTCCACGAACATTACGTTATAAATTAGCAAAAATGCGAGAGTTGGGTCTAGACTTGGACAAATTACTTGGTCGTTAGACTATAAAGCGCCGATAATAAAATTCTTTTAAATCAATTAGTTGGGTTTTTGGCGAGACTAAGGTCTTATCTTGGATATACCAAGGTCTAATTCAGGGTATTGCTCTCCCTTCTGTATAAACCTATAACAGATATTTAACCTCGTTTGCGTCTGATAATAAAAAAATACGGAAAACATAGACGATCTGAGGGTATTTGATAATTACAACAATCAAGCTAAGGGCATCACGATGAGTGAAAAAATATATCCAGTTAGTCCGGAGATTGCGGCGCAGGCGCACATTGATAATGATAAATATTTAGCAATGTATGAGCAGTCTGTAACTGATCCCGACACATTCTGGGGTGAAGCAGGTAAACGCCTAGATTGGTTCAAACCATATACTAAAGTAAAAAATACATCGTTCGATCCACATAATGTTGATATTCGTTGGTTCGAAGACGGTACATTGAATGCATCTTATAACTGCCTAGATCGTCATCTTGAAACACGCGGTGATCAGGTTGCTATCATTTGGGAAGGCGACGACCCAAGTGAGTCCGAAAATATCACGTATCGCCAATTACATGAACGTGTTTGTAAATTCTCAAATGCGCTAAAAGCACGCGGTGTTAAAAAAGGCGATGTTGTAACGCTTTACATGCCAATGATCCCTGAAGCTGCTGTTGCTATGCTTGCATGTACGCGTATTGGTGCGGTGCACTCAATCGTATTTGGTGGCTTCTCACCAGAAGCACTTGCAGCGCGTATCGAAGGTGCGGATTCCCGCGTTGTTGTTACGTCAAACTATTCACTACGTGCAGGTAAATCTGTACCGCTTAAAGCCAATGTTGATAAAGCATTAGAGCATGAAGCAGCGAAAGAGCGCGTTGAAAGCGTTATCGTTGTTAATCGTGTCGATAAAGACGTTGCTTGGAATGACAAAGTCGACGTTTGGTATGAAGACCTTGTAGCGGATGCGTCTGCTGAGTGTGCACCTGAAGAGATGGAAGCCGAAGCGCCCATGTTTATCCTTTACACATCAGGTTCTACTGGTGCGCCAAAAGGTCTTGAGCATACAACAGGCGGTTACATGGTCTACGCGTCTATGACGCATGAGTATGCCTTTGACTATAAAGATGGCGATATCTACTGGTGTACTGCCGATGTAGGTTGGGTTACAGGCCACAGTTACATCGTGTATGGACCGCTTGCTAACGGCGGCACATCCTTGATGTTTGAAGGTGTTCCAAGCTACCCAGATAACAGCCGTTTTGGTCGTGTTATTGAAAAGCATAAAGTTAACCAGTTCTACACTGCGCCAACCGCTATTCGTGCGTTGATGCAGCAAGGTGAAGATGTTCTGGGTGATTCAGACCTATCTTCATTGCGTATTTTAGGGTCTGTAGGTGAGCCAATTAACCCAGAAGCGTGGGAATGGTATTACCGTGTTATCGGTCAGAGCCGTTGCCCTATCGTTGATACATGGTGGCAGACTGAAACGGGTGGCATGATGATCTTGCCTCTACCTGGTGCGACTGCGGCTAAGCCGGGTGCTGCTTCTCGTCCATTCTTTGGTGTTCAGCCTGCATTGCTTGATGCGGATGGTAAAGAGCTTGATGGTGCTACAGATGGTAACTTGGTCATTAAAGATTCATGGCCGGGTCAGAGTCGTTCTATCTGGGGCGATCATGAGCGCTTTATTCAGACCTACTTCACTACGTATAAAGGCTACTACACTACGGGTGATGGCGCGCGTCGTGATGAAGATGGCTATTACTGGATTACGGGTCGTGTAGATGACGTGATTAACGTATCGGGTCACCGTATGGGTACAGCTGAGGTTGAATCAGCACTTGTGGCGCACCCTGCTGTAGCTGAAGCTGCGGTTGTAGGTTATCCGCATGAAGTTAAAGGCCAAGGTATCTACGTATACGTGACGTTACAGTCCGGCTTTGAGCAGTCTGATGAACTACTAAAAGAACTGCGTATGCATGTTCGTTCAGAGATTGGTCCGATTGCGTCTCCTGACTTGATTCAGTTTGCACCTGGTATGCCTAAAACACGTTCAGGTAAAATCATGCGTCGTATCTTGCGTAAGATTGCCGAAGACGATTTTGATGCACTAGGTGATACGTCAACGCTTGCTGATCCATCTGTTGTAGATGATCTAATCAACAACCGTATGAACCGTTCTAAATAATATATTTTTAATATTTAGTCTAAAAACTCCCGTAGGACTTGGAATATCCGAGACTTACGGGAGTTTTTTGTTTTATAGTAGTAGCTACATCACTGGAAAACCGTTCCATTTGCGGTCGGCGTTCGAGTAACAGTTTCTTAAGGGGGAATTGAACGCATGCAGTTAGCTCAAAAAATTATTATTGCAGATGATCATCCACTATTTCGTGCGGCCTTAAAGCAGGCCGTGGCTCAAGCGTTACCTGGTGTCGAGACTATCGAGGCTGATTCGTTACCGGCGGTGCAAGAGGCTGTTGATCAGCACTCTGATGCTGATCTTGTTTTGCTTGATATTCATATGCCGGGAACAAATGGTTTCTCGGGCTTAGTTTTTCTTCGTGGTCAGAACCCAGGTATTCCTGTGGTTGTGGTTTCTGGGAGCGAACAGCCGCATATTATGAAACGCGCGATAGATTATGGTGCGTCTGGCTTTATTCCAAAATCGTCTTCTCTTGAAACAATTGCTGACGCTATTGTTGCTGTACTTAAAGGGGAAGAGTGGCTGCCACAGGAGGTTGCGGATAACCTACCTGATGTCAGTGAAGATGATCAAAAATTTGCTGTTGCCTTGGCGGCGTTGACGCCACAGCAGTTTCGCGTGTTAACCATGTTAACTGAAGGTTTGTTGAATAAGCAGATTGCGTATGAACTGAGCGTTTCAGAAGCCACAATAAAAGCGCATGTGACAGCTATTTTACGTAAGTTGGGTGTTCATAGTCGTACGCAGGCAGTCATCGCGGCACAGCGTTTAGGTGTAGAACCACCAAAAACGGATCTTGAATGATCTTATTTTCTAAATAATGTTAGATTGAAAAGGCGCTCTGAGCGCCTGTTTTATGGCAAAAATAAGTTATGCCGTGGGGTGTACTAACTTTCACTGGCCCGTGCTGTTGCAATGGTTTTGTTAATCATTGCGCGGAGTGCCGCAGGCCTTATGGGTTTAGTGAGTAGTTGTGCGCTGTGGGATGCAATCTCTTCTTTCACCTCTTCTGTGCGATCCGCGGTAATGATAATGGCGGGTACTTTTCTGCTTAACAGTGGCTGGATCTCTTCGAGTGCCATAATGCCAGTGAGGGTTTCTGAAAGGTGGTAATCCGCTAAGATGATTTCGGGCTCGAGCCCTTGGTTAATTTGCGCTACCGCATCGATCGTTGATAGGGCGGTATGGACCTCGCACTCCCAGCCATTAAGGAGCGCTGACATCCCTTCAAGGATTTTCGGTTCGTTATCGATCACTAATGCTTTGATGCCTTTGAGCCCTTTACTGTGTATCCAGCCGCGCTTTTCAGGTTTAGGCTTTATTGCCTTTTCGGGATCGCCTAAGGGTATCTCAACGCTAAAGACGGTGCCTTTGGTAGGCCATGAGCGAACATTTAATCGATGACCTAGCATGTTAGCTATACGCTCGGTGATGGCTAAGCCAAGCCCTAAGCCCTGCACTTGGGAGTGGCGTGGATTATCAATCCGTTTGAACTCTTCAAACACTTCATTGAGCTTGTCTTCAGCAATACCGACACCGGTATCCCAGACCTCAACCCTAAGCATGTTGTTGTCCCTACGGCAGCCCAGCAGTATCTTGCCCTCTTGGGTATAGCGAATGGCGTTAGAGAGAAAGTTTTGTATTATGCGTCGTAAAAGTTGTTGGTCGGAGTGAACCACTTTCTTACAAGGAACAAAGCGAAAAGTGAGGTTTTTCTTCTCTGCAACGGCAGTGAATTCAGTGTTTAACGCGTTAAACATGTCACTCAAACTGAAGTCGCTGACCGATGGAACTAAGGCGCCTGCATCAAGCTTAGAGATGTCTAAGAGTGCAGTGATAAGCTCTTCTGCTGCGGTGAGTGAGCCGTTTAGGTTCTCTACAAGCTGACTTGTTTCTTCGCTGTTATGGCTCTGTTGCGCTAACGCTGATGTAAAGAGACGTGCGGCATTGAGAGGCTGAAGTAAATCATGGCTTGCTGATGCTAAAAACCGTGTTTTACCGATGTTGGCATCATCTGCATCGGACTTGGCTTGGCGAAGCTCATCTTCCATCAATGAACGAATGGTGTTTTCTTTCCGTAGCTCTTTGTTGACAACGGAGAGGGCGTGGGTTCGTTCTCTTACCCGCTGCTCTAGGGTTTCATTGGTTTCTTTAAGTGCTATCTCGGCGGTTCTGCGCTCTGTAATATCTTGGTACAGAGAAAAATAACCTAACACATCGCCATAATCGCCAATATGCGGTATGTATTTGACCTCTGCATAGCGTTTGCTGCCGTCGCTGGTGGGTAGGGTTGTTTCAAACCGCTGCTGCTTACCTTTCAGTGCTTCAGTGATATAGGGGCTTCTTAGTTCATACTCAGCGTCAGACATAATTTCATAACAGGGCGTGCCTGAGATGGACTTGCGATCTAAATGGAACGTTTCCGCATAGGCTTTGTTGATAAAGAGATAGCGTCTTTCTGGGTCTAAGTAGGCGATGAGGACCGGTACATTGTCAGTATAAATACGAATGTTCTGTTCGCTTTCTCTGAGTGCTTCTTCAACATGTTTGTAGGTCGTGATATCCATATAGGTATTAACATAGCCGCCGTTGGGCATAGGATTGCCGCGGACTTCGAGTACGGTGCCATTAGGGCGGAAACGTTCATAGCTATGACGCTGGCTTGATTTGAGCAGTGATAAGCGTTTTTTGACTTGCTGCTCGTTGTTGCCGGGGCCGTACTCCCCTTGTGCGGCATTAAAGCGGAAGACCTCTTCTATTGGGCGTCCAACACAGATAAGCCCTTCCGGGTAATCAAACATTTCGACATAAACCCGGTTCCATGCAACAAGTCTCATCTGCTGGTCGACTACGCTGATACCTAAGCTAATATTTTCGATGGTGGATTGTAGGAGTGAACGGTTAAAGCGTAAGGCCTGTGACGCTTCATCAACGATGGTGACCACGTCACCGATATGCATATCTTTCCCGCGCAGGGTGGAGGCTAATACAATGCGGGCAGACGAGGCACCAATAACGCCGGCCAGTAATCGTTCTGTAAATTGGATGAGCTCGGGTGTCGCTTTATCATCGGATAAGGGTGGATCCTCGTCCCGCTGTAGCGCAAATCCGGTAAATGCGTGCTGGGTACGGCTAATGCCGAGAAAGCGTTCAGTAAGCATCTGTAGGTCGCCGACTGTGACCTGCCCGTACTGTCGTGAGCTTTCGGTCAAATCTTTGTTGTAGACGTCAACAAACGCGCTGGCTTGTATGCGGTCCACAAGGCGGGGGGTTGCATAGCGCGAGATGAGCACATAGAGGCTCGTGTTGACGAACAGTGACCAGAAAACACCATGGGATAAGGCATCGAGGCTGTCGACGCCGAATAGGCGGGTTGGGGTTAGCCAGTCGATATTGAAAATACCACTATTCAGATACTCAGGGCCTAAGAGTCCGGCTTCACTGAATGAGGGTAAGACAAGGGTATAGAGCCATAGGATAAAGCCGCCAATTAATCCTGCTAATACGCCATTTCGGGATCCAGCTTTCCAGTAAATACCGCCAATGATGGCGGGTAGGAACTGTGCCGCAGCGACGAAGGCGAGTAGGCCGAATGAGGCGAGTGGTGATTGATCACCAAGAATACGATAGTAAAAGTACGCAAGAATCATCAGGCATAAAATGGTGATGCGTCTTACGCGAAGCAGCAGGGAACCGACATCTTTATTGTCGGAGAGTCGAAGCCAAGAGATTCGGAAGAGCAATGGCATGATGATGTCATTGCACACCATCGTAGCTAAGGTGATGCTGGCAACGATCACCATGCTGGTGGATGCGGATAAGCCACCAATAAACGCGAACGTTGCGAGCTGTTTGTAGTCAGCGGCTAGGGGCAGCATGAGTACGAATGTATCCGCATCCACATTAGTGCCATCAAAGTAGAGCACCCCGGCGGTGGAAATGGGGAGGACAAAAGCGGACAGCAGAATGAGATAGAGGGGAAATAACCAGCGGGCGAGCTTTAGGTGGCCGGCATTGGTGTTTTCCACGATAGTGACGTGAAATTGACGCGGCAGGCAGATGACGGCCGCGCAAGCCAGCAGTGTTTCTGTCAAAAAACTGCCTTCAAGGAGCGAGGTTGTGTAATTGTTGTTGTTATTGAGCTGTAGGGCGATATTGTAGGCTAGGTCATCAAACCCGTTAAACACTTCAAATGTCACGAACAAGCCGACCGCGATAAATGCGGCAAGTTTTACAATAGATTCGAAAGCCACTGCGAGCACTAAGCCTTCGTGATGCTCGGTGGCGTCTATCTGTCGCGTACCAAAAAGGATGGCGAAGATAGCCATGACAATGGCGACAAAGAGCGCCGTGTCGCTCCCTTTACTGATGACCTCCTCTGTTCCAGGGGTTAAGGCGTTGTAGCTTATCGCTACCGCCTTAAGCTGCATAGCAATGTAGGGCATAGTGCCAGTGACAGCGATGATGGTTACAAGTACGGCTAAGGCCTGACTCTTACCGTAACGGGATGAGATGAAATCGGAGATGGTTGTTATATTTTGCTGCTTACTGATCAACACCATCTTTTCAATCAGCTGCCAGCCAAAAATAAATACGATAACGGGGCCGAGGTAGGTGGCCAGAAATTCCCAACCGTTTGTGCTGGCTCGGCCTACCGCGCCATAAAAAGTCCAAGAGGAGCAGTAGACGGCAAGGGAGAGTGAGTAGATGACAGGTCTACTGACAGATCGGATGTTGCTGTGGGCTTTTTTGTCACCGTAGTAAGCGATGGCAAACAGCAAGCCTAGGTAGGCAAGCGATATAAGAATTATCGACCAACCTGAAAGCATAAACGAAATTCCTTGGTGAAATTATCAAGTGGTTAGTTTACTTGTTTTTGGCAGGAACCCAATATTTACCTGATTTTTGCAGAATAACTAAGATATATGTATCTAATTGACTAATACTTTTGTATAGGTGGTTGTTGTTAATAGGTTTTTCTGTTCTGGGCTGGACTCGGCGGAAAACGGTTAATCGGGGGTGATTGATGGGGAATAAGGTTATATCGAGTCGACTAAAGTTTAGCTTTGTTTGGCGGCGCTGTCTGATAGTCTCTACCTGTCTTAAATTTTCACCAATTTTTCAATAACAAAAATAAGGATGGTGTTATGTCAATTAGTAATGAGCAGGCGCAAGCCTACTGGCGCGAAAATTTGCGCATCATTATGACTCACCTTGCGATCTGGTTCGTAGTTTCCTACGGCTGCGCAATCCTGTTCGTTGAACAGCTTAACGAAATTCCGTTCTTCGGTTTTCCATTAGGTTTTTGGTTCGGCCAACAGGGGTCAATCTTCGTATTCGTCGTCTTGATCTGGACTTATGTGTTCAGTATGAACAAGCTTGACGAGAAGTATGACGTTCACGAATAACAATAATAATTTCAATTAGGACGGCATTGCTATGAGTCTCGACGTTTTAACTTTTCTCTTTGTAGGTGGCTCCTTTGCGCTATATATCGGTATTGCGATATGGGCGCGTGCAGGATCAACCAAAGAATTCTACGTGGCAGGCGGTGGTGTACCACCAATTGCAAACGGTATGGCGACAGCCGCTGACTGGATGTCTGCAGCTTCGTTTATCTCTTTAGCCGGTTTAGTTTCCTTTATCGGTCGTGATGGTTCAGCTTATTTGATGGGTTGGACTGGCGGTTATGTACTGCTAGCGCTTTTGTTGGCGCCTTACCTACGTAAGTTTGGTAAGTTCACAGTGCCTGACTTTATCGGTGATCGTTACTATTCACAGACTGCTCGCGTAATTGCAGTAGCATGTACAATTGTAATCTCTTTCACCTACGTTGCTGGTCAGATGCGTGGTGTTGGTATCGTGTTCTCTCGTTACCTACACGTTGATATCAACACGGGTGTCATTATCGGTATGGCGATCGTATTCTTCTACGCCGTATTAGGTGGTATGAAGGGTATTACTTATACTCAGGTAGCGCAGTACTGCGTACTTATCCTTGCATTCACCGTACCTGCACTTTTCCTATCTGCACAGGTTACAGGACATATCCTGCCTCAGATCGGTTTGGGCGCAACACTCGATAATGGTATGTCTGTATTGGCGACGTTGGATCAGCTTTCAGTTGATTTAGGCTTTAGTCAGTATACTAGCGGTAAGAAGTCTACGATTGATATCTTCTGCTTAACGGTTGCACTAATGTGCGGTACTGCAGGTCTTCCTCATGTAATCGTACGTTTCTTCACTGTACCTCGTGTTAAAGATGCACGTATCTCTGCAGGTTATGCATTGATCTTCATTGCACTTCTTTATACTGCGATTCCTGGTGTAGCGGGTTTTGGTCGTGTAAACCTTATTCAAACACTGAATGGTCCTGATGGTTCTGGTGCGTCTTATGAAGCGCTAAAAACCGATGCTAAGTGGTTCCAGCAGTGGGAAAATACAGGTCTGATCGGTTGGAATGACCGCAACGGTGATGGCAAAGTTCAGTATGCTGCTGGCGATGCGTTTAATGGCGCTAAAGGTAAGCCTGCGTTCCTTGAAGAGCGTGGCGAACACGGCCAGCGTCTAGCAACTAACGCTAAAGATGATGCTAACTTTGATCCAGCTAAACAGCCGTTTGCTAACGAAGTATATGTCGACCGAGACATTATGGTGTTGGCTAACCCTGATATTGCGCAGCTTCCTAACTGGGTAATTGCGTTAGTAGCAGCGGGTGCGGTTGCGGCAGCACTCTCTACTGCAGCGGGCTTGTTGTTGGTAATCTCAACAGCTATCTCCCATGACTTGATGAAGAAAACTATCAATCCGAATATCAGTGATAAGCAGGAGCTTCTTTATGCTCGTCTAGCTGCGATTGTTGCGATTTGTATTGCCGGTTACTTCGGTATTAACCCTCCAGGCTTTGTGGCTCAGGTTGTTGCCTTGGCATTTGGTTTGGCGTGTGCATCAGTATTCCCTGCAATTATTATGGGTATTTTCTGGACGCGTCATAACTCACAAGGTGCGATTGCCGGTATGCTTGTAGGTCTGGTATCTACAATGTGCTACATGTACTACTTCGCATTCGGTAGTGGTACGCCTGACCAGTACTTCTTGGGTATCTCCCCAGGTGGTTTCGGTACGGTAGGTGCGGTGCTTCATATCGTTGTTGGTTTCGTAGTATCTAGTATGACTGCGGCGCCACCAAAAGAAATTCAGGAGATTGTAGCGGATCTACGTATTCCACGTGGCGCTACTGAGGCTCATGATCATTAAGATCGAGTAATCACCTTACTGAAAGGGCGCCCAGCGTAGAGTTGGAGCGCCTTTTTTTGTGAATAAAATAAGGATTATAGATATGCCTGATTCTTTCAAAATGACAAATCTACCGTTTAGTTTGTTGGATGAAAAAGAGGAGCAAACCCTGCGCTCAAGTCTGGATATAAGTTACTACCAGAAGGGCGAAGTGATTATGGCGGCCGGTGAGGAGCCAGAAGGTGTGTTCATCATTTTGAAAGGAAGGGTGGGTGAAAGTGAGGTTGTTGAAGAGGGTGAGACGAGCCGTGAACAGATCTTTGTATATTACACAAATGAGGATTATTTTGGCGGATGGTCAGCCATTCGTGGGAAGGCGATTCACAATTTTATAGCGGAAGAGGAAACGATCTGCCATATCCTACCCACGAAAACATTATTGGATTTAATGTCCACAAACAGCCTGTTTGCTGATTATTTTCAGCAAAACCTTTCCGCTAAAACTGAAATCATGCAGCAGCATGGTAGTAAAGATCAGGATATGGCTGAGTTTATGCTGGCTAAGGTGTCTGATGGCTTAGTACGTGAGCCGTTAGTGATTGTGGAAGGCACCTCTATTCGCGAAGCAACGCTGATTATGCGAGAGCATAAATCTGACTGTTTGCTGGTTAGGCGTGGAAGTCGATATGGCATGGTGACCGGCACCGACTTGCTGGATGCGGTGATTGTCAATGAGATGCCGATGGACACAGACCTTGCCGAGATTGCCAGTTACCGTCTGATAACAGTTGAGCCGGATGACTATCTTTTTAATGCCCTAATTATTATGACTCAACAGCGTATCGAACGTGTTGTGGTGATGGCGGGGGCGGAGATGAGTGGGATTGTAGAGCTCACTGATGTATTGAGTTATTTCTCTAGTCACTCCCACGTTATTGGTTTGCGAATCGAGCGAGCACAAACGGTTGAGGATCTTAAAGAGGCCGCGCAAGGTTTAGATGATTTAATCAAGGCCTTAGTTTCACATGGTGTTAAAACGCGTTTTGCTATGGATCTATTAGCCGCCATGAATGGTCGGATCATCGCTAAATTATTTAATATCATTATGCCTGCGGATATGCAGCCTCACGTCTGTCTTTTGGTCATGGGATCGGAGGGGCGTGGTGAGCAGATAATGAAAACGGATCAGGATAATGCTGTCATCTATCGTGATGGGTTAGTTTGGCCCGAGATGCAGGATACATTAAATCGCTTTAGTGAGACTTTGATCGGGTTCGGTTTTCCTCCCTGTCCGGGTAATATTATGGTGTCAAACCCAGCTTGGGTTCGCTCCTTAGGTGAGTGGACGCAGATGTTGCGAGAGTGGGCTGATAAATGTGATAGTGAGTCGCAGATGAACTTGGCGATAGCGATTGATGCTAAGCCGGTAGCGGGTAACCCTGCTATATTTAAAGCGAGCCGAAATTGGTTTATGCGTCACCTGCGTAACAATGATGTTTTTTTCTCTCATTTTGCAAAAGCGTCGTTAGAGTTTGATACGCCGCTAACATTCTTTGGTAATTTAAAAGATAAAGGCCATTTAGATATTAAAAAAGGCGGCATATTTCCTATTGTGCATGGCATTCGCACAATTGCGCTTGAGTACCGTATTAAGGCAACCAATACCTTTGAACGGATAGAGGCGTTAGTTGAGCAAGAGCAGTTACAGCAAAAGCATGGTAGTGAACTGGCTGAGGCGTTAAGTTTATTTATTAGTTTACGGTTGAGGCAGCAAATTAAGCGAATAGAGTGTAGTGATACGGGGCATGATCAGACACCTAACTTAATTGAGTTGCAGTCGTTAGATAAAATGGAGCGTGATCTGTTGCGAGATGCTTTGCATATAGTGAAAGGTTTTAAAAAGCATCTTGAGCTTAGATATCACCTCGGGGGTTAGTTGATGATAATACCCAGAGCGGTTAGACGAATAAAAGAGAAATATGACCATAAATCAGGCCCGTTTGCGCACCTGTTTGAGTCTTATAATGGTGATGAAGTTGTATCGCTGGATTGCGAGACGACTAGCTTAGATGTAAAGCAGGGCGAGATCGTATCTATAGGTGCGGTTAAAATTAGGGGACGCAAGGTACTCACCAGTGATCGGCTTGATATTAAATTAAAACCGCCAAAATCACTGACGGGCGATTCAATAAAGATCCATAAAATCCGTGAAAGCGATTTGGCTGAAGGGATTGATATCCAAGATGCTTTGCAGCAAGTGCTGGAGTTTGTCGGTAATCGCCCTATTTTAGGTTACTACGTAAATTACGATATTAGGATGCTAGACAAATTCATCAGGCCGTTGTACGGGTTTGGTTTGCCGAACAAGGCGGTTGAGTTGTCTCATGTCTATCACGATATTATTAAATGGAAGTCTGTCGGCGGAAATGTTGATTTACGTTTTGACACTATATCCAAAAAATTAGACATACCAATGCTTGAGCGCCATACCGCTATTGGGGATGCGTTAACCGTGGCGCTGATGTATGTGCGGTTAAAATACGGTGATCCGCCTGAGGCGCATTACTAACAGATTGATATGTCAAAAGATTAACGGGCCTAATGGCCCGTTTTTTGCTTTATTTATACCATAAGTGCTCATTAATGGATTAAATAGACAAAATAATGACATTAATTTGTTATCCTCTATTGATGAAGCGCTAAGTGTGATTATAATGTCAATAAATTGCCGCTTGGTGTTGGTATGATCGAAAGAGCAGATATAAACAGCGTTCTTATGCAGATGCGGACGATTAAAGCGCAAGTTCAGGCTACATCTTCAGACGTTTCGCATGTGGCGCCCCAAGGCTTGAAAGAAAGTAATGGTATTGGGCGTACATCGTTTGGCGATATCTTAAAAACAGCGGTTGATGGTGTTAATGATGCGCAGGCAGATGCCAAAAAGTTGGCGGTCGCATATGAGCAAGGTGATTCGAGTATTGATTTACCGCAAGTAATGATTGCGGCCGAGAAGGCTTCTGTGTCTTTTCAAGCTATGACTCAAGTAAGAAATCGCTTGGTGTCGGCTTATGAAGATATTATGAAAATGCCTATCTAATAAAAATAGAAATTCAAGGTGAATGGCTGTGGCTGGTGGTCCTGAAACGTTAAGTGGAAACCCAATGCAAGGTTTTAATAAACTGGGCATTGTACGTCAAATTGGT
>Ga0115007_10001102_pt1 | contig 17508 bp, 34 predicted proteins | sample ArcOceMetagenome_2_FD_87166 | JGI IMG/M metagenome (GOLD analysis project Ga0115007, IMG submission 87166) | Marine eukaryotic phytoplankton communities from Arctic Ocean - Arctic Ocean ARC135M Metagenome | ecosystem: Environmental > Aquatic > Marine > Oceanic | place: Arctic Ocean | collected... | reverse complement strand
AGTATGTTTTAGGTAAATTTTTTACTGAAACTGAAACAGGTTTTTCACAAAAAAGAATTGATTTAGAAATTAAAAAATACAAATCCAATGCAAAAAATAAAAGTAAGGCTGGAAAGGCTTCCGCGAAAGCTAGAGCTACAAAGGCCTCAAAGGAAGTAACAGGTGTTGAACAGGTGTTGAACACATCACCAACAAACGATGAACGAAACATAAACCAAGAACCATTAAACATAAACCAAGAACCATTAAACAGTTTAGTAATAAAAGATATAGTCGCTAAAGCTCCAAAGTTTAATTTTAAATCTGAGTTGTTAGCGTTAGGTGTTGATAGTGAAATACTTGAAGACTGGTTAACGGTTCGTAAAAAGAAAAAGGCAGCCAACACAAAAACAGCTTTCGCAGGCTTGATAACAGAAATAGCTAAGTCAGGATTAAGCGCTCCTGATGCGATCAAAGTTTCCGCTGAAAACAGTTGGTCAGGTTTTAAAGCTGAATGGTACGGGAACTTATCGCCAACACAAAAAGCTAAATCGACACACACTTTTGAACAACAAAATTATACATCGGGGAAATTTTAATGAAAACTATTAACGGAATACCAGAAACACCAGAAATAAAGCACTGTGATAAACATGGCGATTACGAAGTTAAATACTTACAAACAATCGGAGGTAAAGCATGGGTATTCGATCACTGCACAATATGCGTATCAGAAAGCGACGCTAAGCAAAAATTACAGGAAGAAAAAGACTTGGTAGCCCGTAACATAGAAAACGAAAGAAAACGTCGAGAATCGGCTCGTGTTAACGCTGGCATATCAAAACGAAACCTTTACAAGACGTTTGATGATTATATCTGTACAAACGAAGGGCAAACCAAAGCTAAAAGCGACTGTATGCGATACTTTGAAAACTTCCCTAATGATAAAAGTATGTTGATGGTTGGCGGTGTTGGTACTGGTAAAACATTACTGGCGAGTGCGGGCATAGACTCGATAGTTGATAAGTACAAATGTGAGATTATAAAAACCATTGATGTTGTTCGTGAATTAAAGGCTACTTGGTCAAGAGATAATAACGACACGGAAGAGGGGTTAATTAAGCATTTTGTAAACTTAGATTTATTAGTTCTTGATGAAGTTGGATCACAATTCGGCAGCGACACTGAAAAACTATTTATTTTCGATATTATCGACGGGCGTTATCAGGATATGAAGCCGACGATCCTTATTAGCAACCTAGATATTGACGGCATAAAGGATTCGATAGGTGAGCGATGCGTTGACAGATTACGCGAGGGTGGCGGTGTAATGATCGCCTTCGATTGGAAAAGCTCACGCGCTTAAATAATTACCGTAACAAACTAAACAAGGTGAATGAATGATGAATGTTAAAATAGAAAAAGAATTAGTCGATAATGCTATAGCGAACTTGCACGCTCCACACTATCCAGTGTCTGTAAACGGCCAGGACTTTGCTGATGATATGGCTCACGCTTTAAGTGTGATTAATACTCTGTTAATTGAGGTTGACAGGCTCGGCAAAGTGATCGAGTTAAGCTTAAACAAAGGGGTAGAAGAATGATTAACGATGGTCAATTAGAGCAAATGATATTAGAGCGCAACACATTCGAGTTAGAAACCATTAAACTTAAAAAAGAGTTAGGCGTTATATGTAAAACATTAATGGATGGATTTAATGCAAGTTTGGACGATGGGAAAAAAAAGAGTATCAACGTAGAAATCAAATCTTTAATCCGTAAGCATCAACACCATATTCAAGGAAAAATAAAATGCTAAATTCAATGGCGGCACTGTCGCTAATTTATCCGCAATTATCAGTAAATAAAACTAAATGGAAAAGGTACGTGGGCAATCCAGCAGAATACAGCCAGGCAGACAAGAACCGCGCCTTAAGATTGGTAACTAACGGAATGAAACCTAAAGACGCAGCAAAGGAAATTGGTTGTGGTCTAAGTACACTTAATTTGTGGCGCAAAGCTGCAAAAGATAAGCTTGAAAATATTATGGTGGAAGCATGATTAATTGGTATCAAGAGAAAATAGCGACGTTCTACAAAGCCTGGGAGGTTGATATTGACGCGGGGCGTGAGGAGTCAGCAAAAATAAATATGAGTCATTATTTGAATTACGTGGAGCTGGAAAAGATTTTTACATAGTGCATAAAAAAGCCGCTTAGATAGCGGCTTTCTATTAATTGGCGGTTAGTTATTTAGGTTGACTCAATACAAAGCTTTAAACCTACAGAACTCAATACTGTGATTACATCGGCAAGTTTAGCGCTGTGGTCTCCCTTCCAAACTCTGACCGTTCTTTCGTATGATAAACCACAATGTGATGCCATCTCTAATACTCCGCCTATACCGTTATCGATTGCCGCCTTCTGTACCGCTTGTTTTATGTTCATGTTAAATGCTCTTTAATTGGGATATGGCAAATAGTAAATAAATCTATGATAAATGTCAAATAGTATTATTTGCACTTAATCGAATATAATTGTTGTTATATCGAATCAGTGTAGTATAATTACCCCATCGAAAGCAAACAAGGAAACGAGCATGTATTACACAATTGTACAGTTAGATTTATTAGATACAGGGATAGAGTCAGCGGTAGAAGTTGAGTTTAATGTTGACGGTAAATATTACCCGCAAACAATGACAGACCCGGCTGAATATCCTGAACTTGAAGTTATTTCGGTTAAATGGGGTGGTGATTGTGCTGAGCACCTTTTGACTGACGCACATGATGAGCTTATCGCTAAAGCATGTTGGGAATCATTGGAAGAGGAAGAATACTAATGGATAAAACTATAAAAGAAATTATGGATGCTAATAGGGTCCATACCTCAAGATGCATGAATCTGGCTAAAGTTGATGCATTACAGGCGATACTTGTTGAGATAGCGCGAGAAGATTATCAGACAGTATCACAGGTTAAAGAGTCGATTAACGGGTTTTTAATTCGCATAAATGAAGAAGGGGAAGGCTAATGGATGCTGACACTATTACAATCACAATCAAGGGCGTAAAACATTACTTTTACGGCGACGCATTGACTTTGCCACACCATGAGGCAATCGAGTTTTTAAAGGCAAAGCAAGAAGATTTATTTTTAGCTGGTTTACATTTGGATAAGGTGAGCTAGATGGATAATTTAAAGCTGTGGAACTCGGTCGAGAAAACAAACCCTGCCCATACAAAAAGCGCAAACGTTCGTGGTAATAAAATAACCGCCATAGCTCCACAACAACAAATTAAGAACGCAACTGAGCAGTTTGGTATATACGGAAAGGACTGGGGGTTTCGTGCTATATCCTTTGATTACGAGCTTATTAATCTTACAGGTATCGTTGTCTTTCATGGGGTTTTTTTCTTTCCTAATGCTGAGTTTCCTATTACATCATCAATAAGTGCGTACAAGGACGGGGCAAGAACAAAGCCTGATGCTGATTTTGCTAAAAAGGTTGAGACTGACGCATTGACCAAGGCATTAAGCAAGCTAGGTTTTAACGCTGATGTATTCATGGGTATGTATGACGATCACAAATATGTTCAGATGATGCAGGAAGAATTCAAAGAAAAAGAAGTGCCAAACGCTATTGATAAGACATGGATAGATGAAGCAAAAAAAGATAAATCGGCACTTAATCAAATTATAGATCCAGTATATAAACTTAGAATTGAATTATTTATCAAAGAGGGCTACTAAATGAGCGTATCACTTAGAGAGTTAACAGAAGATCAAACGGCAATACTGGCACAAGTTGAAAGCGGTGATTTTAGTTTAGATGATGTTGCTGACCATTTAGATATGCTAGACAGCGAACGTAAAGATAAAATTGAAAGCTATCTATTCGTTATCAATAAATTAACCAGTGAGGCGCAAACTGTTACCGCTGAGATAGACAGACTGCACGCTATCGAGAAAAGTAAAGTGGTAGCGTTGGAGCGAGTTAAATCTTGGTTGCTGGTTAACATGAAAGATGGTGAAAAGTTTGAATATCCACTGTTTAAAGTTAGCCGTTCACAAGGTCTTGAAGTTGTTAATATAAATGACCTTCAATGTATACCTTTTGACTATCAAGTATGTAAGCCTGAGTCGTGGAGTGTAGATAAGCGCGAAGTATTAAAGGCATTGAAAGCAGGCGTAAAAGTAGAAGGCGCAGAAATTACACGCGGTAACAGTTCATTAAGAATTAAATAAATCCCAACCGATAACAAGGACGTTATCAACTAATTTAATAATTGGAGTATAGAAAATGAAAAAAGTAATAGCAGCGTTATTGATTACAGTATCTTTTAGCAGTATGGCGGGAATAGCTTTTTTAAAATACGAACGGAAAAGCGGTATGAATAAAATTTGCGTATACAACGATTTAGGCAGCGACGTAACGCTAACAGTTAAGAATTACCAGCTTTGCCCATTAACAATCAACACATAAGGAATATAAAAATGCACATAGTACATGGAGAATTAAGAAAAGCACCATACATCAAACAGGGTTGCGGTCAAGATGGTCAATCAACAATGTTTATCATCGAATTATCAGAAATGGTAAAGGACTTTAAAACTGGCGAAAAAAATTACACGAATTATAGCGCGGCTATTTTTGCTAAATCATCGGCGCAAATTGATTATTACAATACATCATTAGTTGAAGGTAATTTTATTGTGGTTAACTGTGAGAAGTTAAAGGTTGATGTAAGCGAAAGTAACGGCAAGCAATACATTAAATTACAGATGGAAGGTGCAAGACTTGAGGGCGCTAAATACATCGAAAGCAACCAGCAAGCGCAAGGCGGTTTTCAGCAGCAAGCACCGCAACAAAATCAAGGTTATCAAGCACCACCGCAACAGGGTTACAGCAGCCAAACACCACAACAGCAGCAGTCATACCAAGCACCACAAAATCAAGGCGGGTTTCAACAGCCACAGCAGCAGGGAGGCTATCAGCAGCCGGGAAAGTAATGGACTCGTCAATGGATTTTGACGATGATATCCCTTTTAATTAAGTCCCTTTTAGATAACTTGTAATTAAGTTATACTCATCTCGGGACGTAAAAACTAGAGGTGAGTTCGATGAGTAATGAAAAAGAATGCTTCAAATGCGGAAAAGTTAAATTACTTTCCGCATTTTATAAGCACAAGCAAATGAAAGATGGACATGTAAATAAATGTAAAGACTGTAATTTAATCGATGTTGCCAGTCATAGGGCTGAAAATATAGATAAGGTAAGGGCATACGATAGGGTTAGAGGTAACAGGCAGGGCGCTGGTTACTTGAAAGAGTACAGAGAAAGCAACCCTAAAAAATACAAAGCTCACAATATGGTCAACAATCAAAAAAGAGCTGGTAATATATCTGAATTACCTTGTGAGGTGTGCGGAGAGTTAAAGGTTGTAGCGCATCACGACGACTACGACAGACCTTTAAATATTAGATGGCTTTGCCAAGCGCACCACAAGCAATGGCACATTAAAAACGGAGAAGGAAGTAATTCTGATGAATAAAGTATCAAAGGGGGCATTAATAGCGGGAGTGGTTATATTGGCAGCTAGCCACTTTTATTTTCAATATAAATATGGCGAGTGTATAGAGCTTAAATTACTAAACACTAACGCTTGCATAGCAAAGTATTTATAATCAATTAGCGGTCGATACAGGCCGCAAAGGTGACGCATGAAAGAAGATATAGGCAGAATGTTAAAAGGCTCAAGTCGAGGTTTGACGCAAAAGCGAATGATTGAAAAATTACCAGGCAGGGGCGAGAAGAAAATTAAATCAGCGTTAAGTAACATGCGTAGTTCTGGCGATGTAGTAATGATTAAGGTTAACGGTAAAAACGCAAAGTTAACCCGTCAAATTGAAGGCGCTGAAGTGTATTTTTCGGCTAGGTAATACGAATTATAATCCGGGTACTAATCCTGCTTGACAGTTATTACATTTAAGCCTAGAATAAAACGTAATTAGCTAGCGGTGAGTTTATAGTCCTATTTTTTACTGTAGGCCACGCTAGCGCTAGGTAAACTTAAATAGAAATTTGGAGAATAAAAATGATAATCGATACAGACGACCAAACAATGCCTCTTGGTGATTTGTCACCTAATTGTATGTTCATCCATAAGGATGCAATGGAAAGGTACCGGAAAGAACAAGAGGACTTTGAAAAAGGTATTGATTCGCCAGAACTAGCCTTTAATAAAAAGGTTTCAGGGAAGGCTGAACCGAGAGAACCCGCCATCTTTATGAAGACCATAAGTAGCGGGAAGATGCACTGTGCGCACTTTAAAAATATGCGTTCTGGTAATGAGGAGCACTTGGCAGAATCCAGAGTCCATGCGATTAATATAAAAAGTTTCGTTTGGGAATTGTGAGTTACACAAAAGTAGAGGTGAGTATGATTAAACATTACAGCAACAACCAGATAAAGAAACGTGCGGCAGAAAATCACAACAAAGAACGTGCTAAAGCCAAGCAGGATGAAATTGAACTTGCACAGGATAAAATTGACAATCCTGAAAAATACAAACCTAGACGTAGAACACGAAAAGATATACAGGCTCAAGCGTTTATCGCTCATGCTATGGCTATTTCACCAAACGGCTTTAATAGTCGTCTATCAAAGTAGAGGTGAGTATGCCTATAAAATACGCAATATGTAAAACAAAATCATGTAGCGGTTACGCGCATGGTTTTAGTGATTACTGTCTGAGGTGCTATAACAATTTTAAAGTAGAGGTGAGTATGGAAGTAGACAGAGAAGTGAATATGAAAGCAAAAACAGCAACGCAAGAAAATATAAATAATATTTTGTTATCAGGCATTTTAGATGATGCTCCATCTGGCGCAACTCATTATGATGTGTTTTTGTGTCAATTTCTCAGAGTGAACGGTAGCTCATTAAAATTTAGAGAAGGTGAAATGTGGAAAGTAAGTAATCACAAAGATGGGGTTGATATGATCACTAATGGTGAATGTATCGACTTGTGGACTAAAAAGATTTATGTATAGGTAGGCGGAGATATAACTATGTCAAAAGCAGAGCAGTTTAAAAAATGGATGTCTGAACGAATGGGGCATAGTCCACAACTTCAATTGGCACTTGAAGCAGTTAAAGAACTGGAGCTTGATTTAGGCTTAGTGAAAATAGCACTAGAACAAAAAGGAACTTTATTAAATAGCTGTCAAAGAGCTTTAGAGCGAGAGCAAAATAAACATTTTTAAGTAGAGGTGAGTATGGAAGTAGGTTACATGCGGGTAAGCTCTATTGATCAATGCTTAGATCGTCAATTGGACGGGGTGAAGTTAGATAGGGTTTATGAAGAAAAGGTAAGCGGCAAAGACCGAGAGCGACCGCAGCTAAAAGAGTGTATATCATTCTTGCGGCAGGGTGATACGCTTCATATTCACTCTATGGATCGTTTATCGAGAAACTTGAAAGACTTATTGAATATTGTTTCTGAGTTAGTTGATAAAAATGTAGCCGTGACATTTAAAACGGAAAATTTAACCTTTGCAGGTAAAGACAATCCGATGGGTTATTTAATGCTTTCGGTTTTTGGTGCAGTCAATCAATTTGAAATAGCTAATTTAAAAATCAGGCAAAAAGAGGGTATCGCCAAAGCGAAAGCTAGAGGCCAGCAATTCGGGCGTAAATCGTTAAGCAAAAAGAAGGTAAAAGAAATAAATGATCGGCTAGAGGCTAAGCAAAAGGTATCTGAAATATCAGTAGCTATGAATATAGGGCAATCGACTATATACAAATATAAAGCAAATAAGGCGGCAGGTGAATAGCGGATTTTGTTTGGTCTTAACCTTATTGGTTGGTTGTAATTCAATACAACCCATTGCGGAAAAGCACCTTAACAAGATTTATGATTGCAGGCTAAATGGCAGGATGTTCGCGTTTAACTCGAGTGATGTGAGTAATTTATCAGATGAAAAAGAGGCTATGATTTATGAAATTGTTACATTAAGAGGTTACAAGGTTCATTTAGTCGAGAGTAATAAGCGGCAGATTAAATGTAAGAAGCGATAACCTTTTACTTAAACGGCTAGCTTGCCTAGTCCGCTTGAAGTTGTTGTTATGTTGCGCTTAACTATGGAGATAGTAGTAATGAGAAATAAAATTTGTTATATATTTGCGAACATTAGCCTTTTTACCGCAATGCCTGTTGTTTTGTTTTTTACTTCATTGGGTATTGGGGAGGCTTGCGATATAAAAACACCACTAGGCTTTATGTTTATGATGGTTTGCGGTGGGTATATTGCTGTTTGCGGGTGCACTACTGCGATAAATATAAAGAAAGCGTTTAAAGACACATAACACTGTAACTAAGAGGAACCGTTCCATATTTCACACATCGAACCAGTTATATAATTAACTGGTTTAATTAGAGTTAAATAAATAAGTATGGTTATTATGCGCGAAAGAAGGATTGAACACACATGGCAACACTGCTTGATAGTATTGGTAGCGTTGTCGATTATAGCGACTAGTGTTGTTTACAGCATTAGCACATGGCATTTAGGGGTTTAAATGAAAAATTTAATTGAAGACGTAGCAAAACAGATAAAAATCGACGAGGGATTTGTTTCTACTCCTTACGAATGCACAGCAGGCAAAATAACGATAGGTTACGGGCGCAATATAGAAGACAACGGCATAACTCGCGAAGAGGCTGAAATTCTATTAAGCAATGACATAAAAGGCACATTCTGCGAGCTAGAGACTAAGTTTGACTGGTTTTTGCTTATGCCAGATGACAAGCAAGCTGTACTGATTAATATGTGTTTTAACTTGGGTTTAACTCGATTACTTAAATTTAAGAAAATGCTGGCAGCTTTGAAGGTTAAAGATTACAAAGAAGCATCCATACAAATGTTAGATAGTAAATGGGCGGAACAAGTAGGTGAAAGGGCCACTAGGCTGTCGGATGCTATGGCGAGAATTTAGTGTCAAAAAGTGGGGCGCGGTGGATATTTAAGTCTGTGATTAACGTCACAGGCTTTTTTGTGTATAATAGATAGGCAATTAATAGAAGCATTACTACTATGAAGATATACAAAGAGCCTATCTATTGTTTGCTTTGTAACGATAACGGCATAATAAGACCGGCACATTACACAATTTATGGCAGAAGTTTGCCTTATGAATTGAGTGAAGACGGATTTACAATCGACCAGAGTAAGATCCCTGTTTGTAATGAGTGCGTAAAGATGCAAAGTGAGTTCAGAAAAAGCAAGAAAAACAAGATATAATAACCTCAGTAACGATGTGAATCAGAGCTAACTTAATAATTACTGAAGGAATGATGAATATGAGTTTTAATTTAAGTGAGTGGGTAGCTCATCAAAAGATATTTGAACCGAAGACGGTTCTAGTTGAGGGGGTTACGCTTGATTTAATGTGTTTAACTGATGATTTAAAGCAAGAAGTTAAGTTGATGGCTACCTATGAAGATACTATTTTAGCTGCGGCTGATTATGGCGTGTCTTATGGTCGAGACCGATTCTGTGATGATGCAGAATTATTTGAATACCTGAACGCTTCATGGAGCGAAAAAAGGGCTTTAGTTGATTGTAACCCTAGCCTTAAGCACCAGGTTGGCATTAGAGTATGTGAGATTAGCGGGATGGGTGAGTATATCGCTGACATGAAAGAAAGCGAAGAGATGAAGCAACTTGAAGATGAGGACGTGCGAGCAGAAGAGGCGCGAAATCATTTGATTCGTGAGGCGTCTAATACTGATGGTAATATCGTTGATGGAGATAAACAAATCCCTGATATTTCATTAGAGAAACTAACAGACGATCAAGGTTATGCTTTAGCCGTCTAACAAAGGGAATTAAATAATGTCAAAAGTTCATACGTTTAATACAAAGATAGAAGATGAATATGGTGTTTATCCAAGCGCTGTAGTCGCTATAATAAAAGCAGAAAAGACAGCTAGTACAGGGTGGGGTTCAGTAGATGGCGTTGAGGATTACACTCATTCAAAGCCGTCCATCGGAATGCTTGAGTATACAGCTAGTTATTATCAGTCGGTAGACGCTCAACTAGCAGGCAAAAGGTCAAGGCCATTACTGTCATTCAGTTCAAATCTGCCTATTGCTGATAGAATGCTACATAGTGTCAACCTTGCCCATGAAGAGTCTGAAAGGATTATGAACGGCGGATTGAATCCTATGGAGTTAGATATAACGCTGATACAACATGATATAGAGCGCAATTTTAACTTCTGATTACATAGGGGCGTTGTATGAGTAAAAAAGAAGATACCGCGCCTAAGTTTTCAGACTTAGCGCAATTAACTTACCAAAACGGTGTAAAGCTTGATGGTGCTATCGAGGTATTTAAGCGCATTGCCGAATCTAATGATGACATCGTTAAGTACAAGAAAGAGCAGAAAGAGGGCGACATAGAGTTTAGAAGAAGAACCACTATGGATAATAAACGCAGTAATATTTTAAATATTGCTGGCGTGGTAATAGCGCTTGCGGCTCTTTCAGTTAGTATCAAGGGTGTTGATTTTCATTTAGATTTTCTTAAGGGGTTTTTTTGATGGGAATAATTGCAGCGTTAAAGGCTATTTTTACCGGTAGCGGTGCGGTTAAGTCTATTGAGAATATAGCGTCTGAATGGATAACTACGGACATGGAAAGCGCAGAAGCTAAGGTGCTGATGGTTAAGGCGCTTGATCCTAATGGGTTAATGCGTCGAGACTTATCAAATAGAGTAGCTACACTTTACAGTATCTATCTAATAACAGCGCTTATACTGCTGACACTTGAGTTTTTCGGGTTTGGTAACTCACTCGCTATTGAAGAAGTAACCACCAAGCTAACTGATTTATTTTTACCTATCAGCACGTTGTTCGGGTTAATAGTAAGTGCCAGCTTCGGGGTTAACTACGCCAATGTAAAAGGCGAAAAATGAAAACCTTCAAGACAGTAGGTATAATTGCAATATTAATAGTGTCTTTAGTATTTGGATTCTCAATTGCTAAAGTCGCTATCATTAATTAAGAGGTTTATTTTGATAACAAGACCAATAACAAGACCGATAACAAGGGCTATAACTCGAAGCATTACAGGTGGTGGATCAGCCCCCTCTGTCGGTCCTGACTACATATCCACTCAAAAAATATCAAGCCCTAGATTGTTTGGCGCACCGTCAACATCTCTTGGTATTACAGCACCGGCTGAAACTGATGGTGTTATAATCGTATCTTTAGTGCAAAAGAAAAGTAGTGGATTTAGCCCTACAACAATAGCTGTTGATGGTGGTTTAGTTGTTGGCGCTATGGATTCAGTTAATAGTAATCCGTCTGGCCGTGAAAATCAGATGAGTGTATTCGAGGTTAAATCTTTTACCCCTGGATCGCATTCCATACAAGTCGACAACTTAGATGGGTTTGAGGGTGCTACAATAGTCGCGGTTTACTATAAGGATTATACAGAGCTAACTGGTGTGTTTAGTAAGGACCAAGCAACAGGAATACAACCACAACAACTAACTTTAGGTAATGCAGCTTGGGCAGTTACACCGGGTAATATTGGTTTAAATATTTGTTTTGCTGGCGGTTTAAATGCGTTAGTTAGTCAAGTGGCAAGTGCTGAATACAATGGGTTGTCGAATGCATACTCGACAACAGACACAAATGATGATACTTATAACGGCACATTACAAACAGCTACTAACGATTCTTTAGGCTCTAATTCAGATGCTCAATGGGTAGTGGATTGGTCGTCGGCTACTGATGCTGAAGTTATGGTATTATCTGGTGAGTTAAAAAATACATAAACTAACGAAAGGATATAACAATGCAATTATCAAACGGCGTACCTACTCCATTAACAACTAAGGGCGATCATGTTGTCACTGTCCGATTAAATGGCGGCACTGCAAAGATTCAATGTCAAGTGCGTGAAGGGCTAGATTTTGCTGACTTGCCTGATTCAACTTATGCGGCTGATGCTGATGAAGTTAAGACGCTACCCTTTTGTAAATTAAAGGCTGTGTTAACGGGCGCGGCTACGATAGACATTAATCAAGCTAGCATGTAACGAGAGCCAACAAATAAAAAGCACCTTAACGGGTGTTTTTTTGTGTTAATATATATATAAATAACGGCAAAAAGACGGCAAATTATGGCTAAAACTAAAACATCATTTGATAAAGATAAGCAACCAGCTAAACGCGCACCAAGAGGCAAGTCAAAAAAGAACGTGGTGCTAGAGGCGTTAAAATCCAAAGGGGTATTAGGGCTTCGCGCAAACTCATCTAACGAAAAAGCCGAAGCTGCATTTTTTGGTGAGATAGTTAACACTGCATTAAATATGGAGGATAATAATCGTGGAATGTGCTTAAAGTTGCTAGCAGATAAGGGGTGGGCCAGCGTTAAGCCTTCAAGTGAGCGTATATTTTTTGACTTTGATAAGGATGCAGAGCCACATATACAGGCGGCACAAGTTATGGATGGCATGGCTTTAGGTGATATACCGCCCGATATTGGTAATACCTTTATACAGTCGATAAAAGCAATGATAGACATAGCAGAATATACAGAACTTAGAAAAAGAATAGACATGTTAGAGGCGGCTCTTGGTGGGGACTCTTGAGGTCTTCATTAAAAAGACTGGATATTATAGAGCCACAAATTCTAGCACAACAAGGAATGTTGGAGGTTTCAGTTTACGGGATAGTCAATAGGGTTGACAAGGTTGATGGTGTGCTTGTACCTAACTGTGTGCGAAAGTGGAAAGGCACTATAGGTGCTATGGTTCCCACTAATGAGGAGCCGACAATATACCTGATAGAAAAGCTAGAGCCGATGATACTTAAGCACAAGAAATATAAATGCATGTATGGCTCAAGGGGTGGTACTAAGTCTCGTATGGCTCAAGACGTAACGGCAGGCGAGGTTAATAGTCAAGGTTCAAAGGTGTTCGTATTGCGTGAGCGGATGAAGGCATTGAAAGAAAGTATTTATGCAGGTATAGAAAAAAGTATTAACGATTTATCGCTTGCTGGATTTAGAAGTGTTCCAAGCCATTGGGAGATACGCCATAAGACAGGCGGTAAGTTCACGTTTGGTGGTATGCAAAACATTATTGATATGAAAGGTACAAGCAATTATAAAATATTCCTAATGGAAGAGGCAGCAAAGACCAAGCAGAACACAATAGACACGTTAGGTCCTACACTTCGTGGAACGCCAGGGGCAGAGCTTTGGTGGTTATGGAATCCGGAAAGTTCACAAGATCCAATGAGCAAAGAGTTTATTAATCCTTATCGTGCAGAGCTGGACAAGCATGGGTATTACGAGGACGAACACCACCTAATAGTACATGTTAGTCACAAGGATAATCATTGGTTCAAGTGGGATGAGTCATTGAGTCAAGAGCTAGCCAAAGATAAAATAAAAGTTGAGAAGGGTATTATGTCAAAGTCACGTTTCGGATGGATATGGGGAAATAAATTCAATGATGATATTGATTCAAGTGTTGTAACTGAGGACTGGTTTGAAGCGTGTATCGATGCTCATCTAAAGTTAGGTTTTGATGTTGTTGGTGCAAAGACCGCCGCTTGTGATCCGTCCGACGTTGGAAATGATAGCTGTGGTTACGCTGCAAGGACTGGAGTTGTTTTTGAGGACATTGATGAGATAGATGCGGCTGATGGTAATAGAAAAATGGATATGGCCTGTCAGAGGGCTATTATGTATGGAGCGGATTCGTTTGGTTATGATGCTGATGGATTAGGGGCTACGCTTAGGGACAATGTAAACAAAGCGTTTAACGGGAAAAAGGTTAATGTTTACGCTTATAAGGGATCCAGTAAGATACACGACCCAAAAGCACAATTTAAAAGCGAGACGACAACCCTTACACAGAGAAATGAAAACCTAAAAAACGAGGACGTATTAAGTAATAAGAAGGCACAAAATATAATAAACGTAGCTGAAAGAATATTAAGGACCTATGAAGCCGTTGTGCTTGGTAAGTATTACGACCCGGACACATTAATATCATTTGCCACTTACAACCCAGAAACAAAGGTAGGTATAAAGCCAGAAATGCTAGAAAAACTAAAAGCTGAAGCATGTAAAACACCTGTTAAGCCTGGTGATACTATTCGCTTTTATACAAAACCAGAGCTTAGAAAAGGCATAATGATGCCAGATGGATCAAGGGTATCCATACCTTCACCAAACCTATGGGATGCCGTTGTGACAAGTTTAGATAAAGATAGTACAATTGATGTATTGAACACAACAGAAATTAATTTTGACTCATTCTATTAAAGGGTTTAACGATGTCAGACGACAAAAGCAATAAAGATAATGACGAGCATTTAGCATGGTTGAACCAGTTAAGTGATTTTCAAGAGTCAGATTTAGATCAACGCCAGCAATCAAGAGAGGCCGACAGGTTTTTACTCGATAAAGACGGTCAGTGGGAAGAGTCAGTAGCTCGCTCATTAGATGCACAAAAACGACCGCGATATACTTTCGACCAAGTTACGCCAGTGATAGAAAACATCATGGCTGACATTGAAGATATGGAATTTGGCTCAAGCGTTAAGCCTTCAGGCGGTGAAGCTACAAAAGATTTAGCTAAGACTTATGAGGGTATGATTCGCAGTATTGAAGCAGATTCAAACGCGACTGAAACATATCGTAACGCTTGCCGCCGATTAATTAGGCGCGGCTTTGATGCTTGGATAGTTAGAGCTAAGTTTAAGGATGAATGGAGCTTTGACCAGGACCTAGTTGTTGAGCCAATACCGAACGCAATCAACAGGGTATGGACTTCTAATACATCTTCAAAGGCTGATAGCTCAGATAGCGACGTAGCTTATGTATTAACGTCGGTAACACCTGACGCATACAAGGAGCAGTTCCCTGATGGAATGGCAGTAAGTATTGATGACGCTGATTTAGGTGAGCACTTTGACACGTATCGACCTGAAGTAATTATCTTTGGTGAGAAATACTACAAAAAAGAAACCATGAAAGAGGTATGCCAGTTATCAAACGGTGAAATTGTAGAGAAAGACGAAAACTTTGAAAAGGTTGTCGATGAATACGCACAGCAAGGAATCACTGTAGTTCGCGAAAAGAAAGTTAAAGACTTTAAAATCTATCATAGATTCTTTGATGGCGGCGGCATGTTATCGGATGAGCGTGAAACGGTTTTTAAAACATTACCGGTAGTAACTGTTTACGGCAACTTTGAGCTACTTGGCGAAAATAGCAAGATTACATATTCAGGTATCGTGTTAAAGCTAATGGATTACCAGCGAGTATTGAATTACAGCGAGTCGCGACAAGTTGAGGAAGGCGCGTTAGCTCCACGTAAAAAGCTGTTAATGTCTAAGAAGATGGCGGCAGGTAATATGAATCAGATTAAGGCGTTAAATACTTCAGCCGACCCTGTTTTATTTGTCACTCCCGATGCTGAGTTCGGACCAGTCCAAGAGCTATCAGGCGCACAGATTAACCCTAATCTAGCTAACCTAACTAATAACATGGCTATGGGCTTACAGGTTACAGGTAACACCAATAACGCAATGAATGGACAGTTTGCTAGTCGTATGTCAGAAGATGCGTTAAGAATGCAGATTGATAGAGGTACTGGGGCGACGCGTAAATGGGTTAACTCTTTAGTGAATGGCATTCGTAGAACGTGTGAAATACTTGTTCAAACTATGCCAGCTGTATACGATACTAAACGTCAGTTTATGATTCTAGGTCAAGATGGATCAGAGGAAATGGTTACACTTAATGATGAGGTTTACGATACGCAGACTCAGAAAATGGTTAACGTGAATACTTTGAACAAAGGCCAATATAAAGTTATCTGTGACGCTGGTCCTGCATTCGCTAACAGACAGGAGGCAGGTTTAGCGGCAATGCTTAACTATGCGGCTGTTGACCCGTCTATCGTTCAAACTGGCGGTGATTTGATGTTGAAGAATATCAATGCTCCACTAATGGAAGAGATGGCAGGACGTAAGCGAGCGCAGTTGTTACAAGCGGGTGTTATTCCTGAAGGCCAGATGACTGAAGAGGAGAAAGAGGCACAAGCACAAGCGGCACAGCAACCGCAACCAGAAGACCCGGTAGTTATGCTTGAGCGTATGAAAGAGCAAACAGCACAAATGACACAGCAAAATAAAGCAACCGAACACCAGATACAAATAGCTAAATTGCAGAGTGACGCTGAAAATAGCGCTGATAAATTGCAGAGTGACATATTAACTAACGTGCGTAAACTTGAACAGAACCAGCAAAAGCTTGATGATGACAAGGGTGATAACGATTACAAAAACGCATTGGAGTTATTGAAAATTGAACTAGCAGAACAAAAGGAATTGAACGCTAAGCTACAAATTAACATACAACCTCGATAATGAAATCACTAGTAATAATAAAAGGAGAGAAGTTACCTGGCGAAAAATGCTGGGTAACTGCCGAGGATATGTATAACGTCTACGACAGAATACCCTTATCAATCGACGGAGGTGATGCAAAGGAAATGATTATCACTGACATAACTGATGAAGGGTTGTTTGTTCAGACTGTAAACTAAGAGCTTAACGGCTCTTTTTTTATGTGTGTTATGCACCTATCTTGAATTTAGGCGAAAATCCGTCACGAATATACAAGGCAGCGTGCTTTTCACTACAAAATGAAAATAGTCGAGGTCTCATCCATTCAACGATTAAATAATTCTTACCACAACACTTACATTTACCTGCTTTATAAATCATAACCTACCCCTTTATCGCTTTAATATATTTCTTCTCAATAGCTCGCAACCTAACAATCTGACTAGCACTCAGCTTATGTGCGTTGTTATAAATTTGATTTATGCACCTATCTAAATCAAGTGGATCACGATTCTTAGCAAACTTATTAGCGCCAGCCTCAAATAATTCTGCTTTCTCATTTGAAATAGATTTACCTACAACATCATAAGTCCAGCCTTTAGTCGCAGGATATTTAATACCAATAGCCTCTATTTGCGCCTTGGTCCATGAACCTTTAGCTGTTCTGTTATCAAATAGCCAATCTCTAGTAATTACAAACTCAGTCATATTAGTTACTCTTTTAATTAAATCAGGTAGTTTCGGTTGTAAAATTTAGGCATAAACAAGCCAAGGGAGACAGTATAAATACAGTCACTCCAAGGCTTCCAAAAATCAGTACAGCAACGGCGCAGTGATTCGAGGCCAAGACCGTTAATCTTGGTTGATAACTTGTTACCTTTCGGCGCTAACTTGAGCTTATCCATTGAGTTTAAAGTATCACGCAAGGTTTCCCAATATACGCTCTTCTTATCAACATGCCGCACATACTGCCAGGTTAGAACTGTTACGGTTAGCAGTGAACTATCACCCAATATAAACACCGTTTGCATATATACATTTATAAAGGGTGTTGAGTTTATATCGAAAAACAATTCATCGTGGATTT
>Ga0115007_10001101_pt1 | contig 17513 bp, 2 predicted proteins | sample ArcOceMetagenome_2_FD_87166 | JGI IMG/M metagenome (GOLD analysis project Ga0115007, IMG submission 87166) | Marine eukaryotic phytoplankton communities from Arctic Ocean - Arctic Ocean ARC135M Metagenome | ecosystem: Environmental > Aquatic > Marine > Oceanic | place: Arctic Ocean | collected... | reverse complement strand
CGTTCTTGCTCTCACTGTTACTAGGATTCCTGCTACGATGAACATCTACTGCGACAAGACGTACATATCTAGTTGTAAGACTACGATTGAGAGCAGGCAATATTTTGTTTTCTAAAAACTCACGATCCGTTTGGCAGTCTTTGGTTGCAATAATACACACTGGTATTGTTGTCCAAAAGGCCAAGTGATTCAATGGATGGGTATTGAGTGGTGCATTCAAAGGTGGTGCATTTCCCCCCGTGGGTTGTTCTTTGTTCATGGGTGGTTTGTTTTTTGTTTCTTTTTGGTCTCCTTCTTTTTCTTTATTTTCTGATTGTGGACGAGATCTGTTTTTCTTTCTTGATTTATCTTGACGTACCACCACCGTCATACGCATTTGACCAGGCAAACGTGCGCCATCATGGGCCCCACCCATCAGCGGTGCAGTGCTGGGTCTTTTTTTCGACGTTTCCAGCAGTTGGTCGTCGCCAAATTCCATCAGTCCTGTTGAATCGTGGTACGGTGTTGAAGGTGCGTGCAACATTGAATGTGGATCATTGAGATGTTTTTCGCTTGATATTTGAGTTTTGCCAAATAATTTACGGGTACGCATCAATGGAGCCGTCAGTGTCACATCTAACAATGGCATTGTTGTCGACATACTACTACTATTGTGGTTTCGGCCGTTTCGTTTTCTTCTTTTCGGCAACACGGAACCTCCACCGTCCAACGTTTCAAAACCTGCAGTTGGCAGTAATTTATTTGTATTGGACAGTAGAAAAAAAGAATCTTGTGGTACGGGTGGCATTTCATCGACCGAAGGCAAAGCAGGATCCAATGGTGCCAGTGGTACGGCTTTCTTTCGGATATTGCGAAAATCATAGGCAGTCCATAAACGTGCATCTTCCACCTGTGGTCCTATGGGCCAATTGGCACCTAAACTTTTTTGTTTCTTTTTTGTTTCTGTGTACTCTTCATAAATTTGGGACAATGTCGCGGGTCGATTCGGTTTTGTGGCTGCAAGTACATCATGGTTTAGGTCCACCACAGAGTGTTTTTTTCGACTGTGAGGTGGCGCAAGTTGTTTGGAACTTGCTGCACCAATACGAAAGCCAGGTGCCGCACTTTCGAAAAAACTATGTACATGAAAGGATTCCGGTTGATGCAGCGTATTGGGATTTTTTCGTACCAACATTGCACGCAACTGTTGGGTTCGTTGGTCTTTCGTGTATGGTCGAGTATTAAGACTTTGTGTAAAAGCTCTTGCTACAACAGGATTGCCATCAATATTGCGTGGGTCTAAATCTAATGACACCCGTGAAGTAGTATCAATGCCTCGTTGCGTCAGTGTTTGAAGCAATGGACGTGAACCTACCTGACGAGCTCGTACCTTGGTTCTCTTTTGACTAATTGCACCACTTTTGAAGTGCAAACCTGTTGCATGAGATGCTTTGACAGAGACTGAAAGTGCAGAACTGCCATCGACCCCCATCGAGAGTTGTTGTGTTTCATGAATAACTTTCCGGTTGCTACTGGCGCGTTGAGGTGATGTCCAAATTCCATAGGCACCAGACATCTGCAACGTGTCTGTGCAGCACCAACAGGTAATGCAATCAGGACGATGGCAGGTAGCTGGTAGGAAGCGAAGCACAGCAGCTGAGTGCTGATGAGATTTTGCCAGCAAAAATGACCCAAGTACTTTAATCTACCAGCTTTGCCGTTGAAAATTCAGGAGGAAAAATAAAATGCTCAGCCAGCAACATGGCTGCTGCGTCTAAACGTCCGTTGAAATAGCCTTCAACATGGGAACTTTAACGTAACTCAGTTTAAAATTTTTGGCTTGTTGATCTGTTGGATTTACACAACAAAGCAACAAAGGATTACAGGCCAAAACTGGTAGTTATTCTATTTGAACAGTCTCCGCGTTTTAATCCAACACTTCACATTAAGCACCTTCGATTGTTTAATACAAGTATTGAAATATTCGACAATACTCTTTGGTTGATTTGTGAAAACAGTACCAAACAATTGTCAAAGGTTGAAAATTTGAACGTGTCGTCGATACAACCATGTCAAAGAAAAAAGGAGCCGAAAAGAAAGAAGAAGAGACCGACAAACGCCTTGGATGGATCAAAGCGCGTGTCAAACAGACGTTTCCTCATGTTAAGACAGCCAATTTCAATAAACTCTGGACGTTGAACTCGTAAGTCAGTCATAGTATTAATGAAGAGGGTGAAACACGTTCAAAAAAATAACGAAGCTGTGGCAGCTTCATCCAAAAGACAAATTATTCAGTTGCTTGCAAGAATGAGATTGTTGGAATGGCATCCCATAGCCTTTGATTGTTATTGGTGGTGTCGTTTGTTCCGGATACACGACTGTTTTCTGCGTTGTGTGCATCACGGGATTTTAATCTTACCTTTCATAATTTTTTTTATCTATTTTTTAACCGCTTTTCTTCGGTATTTTTTATCAGATCATCGATTACGTTATTTTTGGACGGAGAAGTCACGGATGAAGAAGATTATCGGGCGTTGTTTGTTATTGGCGATAATTTGGCGGTGTCGTACCACCTTCCTGAAGTGTACCCACAAAAATCACGGGGTATTTATTTCGTCAAACGTCAGGTGGGCACAGTTGAGAAGGAAGACATGGCCCGTGCGTTCATTTATGGTGAATTGTCCGAACACATTTTGCATCATTTTGAAGTTGCACTGCAAGAAATATTTGTACCTCTTGCAGCAAATACTAAAAATAGAACCAGTTGGGGCGGTGATCTTGCACAGAAAGAAATGTCTGAAATCATGCGTAGTGTGTTGTCCAAAGTAACTATTGCTTTTGGTGAAAGTCAAGGTCAAACAAGATTACCTTTGCCCCCTGTTGGTTCCAAGACCGATGATACTCCGACACCCTCTTTTCGTTCGCAAGCGCGTGCACCTCTTGTCAAAGGTAAAGCTGCTGCCATTGGCGAAAAGTTTGGGTCAGCCGCGACGAGCAACGAACGAGTGCATCTGTTCGAAAGTGCTGTTGTTACTTGGACAAAACAAATTAAAAAAGTTTTGGAACTTGATGCGGAACAAGCAATGAAAGACAGAGGACCCAATGCACCACCCGAGCAAGAAATTCGTTTTTGGGAAACGAAAGCAAGAAAATTAAATTCGATCTTTGAACAACTGCAACGTGACCGTGTCCGTAAAATTCTTCGGTTTTTAGATCTGTCTAAATCAACCTATTGTGCACCATTTGCACGTTTGTGCAAAGAAGTTTTTGCAGCAAGAGTCGAAGCCAACGACAACGCAAAATTTCTTCATACGTTGGATCCATGGTTTCGAAAAATGGATCAAAGTAAATGGGAAGAACTTCCAGAATTATTTGTACCCATGTTGCATATTATTTTATTGGTATGGAAAAATTCAAGATGTTACAACAGTGCCCCACGGTTGGTCGTATTGATGTGGCAAATTTGTAACGCATTGATTCGTAAAGCTGGTCAATTTATCAGTGGGTCTAAAATTTTTGGGTTGTTGGCCGAAGAGGAAGCGGCGGAAGCAGTCGAAAAAATTAAATCTGCCGTTCAAATATGTAACATGTTTAAACATACATATTTTGAGTACAAGACCACCGCGGATGCCGAATGCCCGTCCAATTCGTGGCGCATCCCCAACGAAGCCATTTTTGGAAGACTCGATGCCTACATGGAACGATTGCATGATGTTCATGATTTGACTCAAACCGTCATTCAATTGGAAAGATTGGAAAAAATTGAAATTGGTGGTTCCAAAGGTGGTGAACAAACAGAAACGTTGCAAAATTTGTACGAAGATTTTAAAGTTGCATTAAGTTTAGTTGAAGCATTGGAATATGACATCTGCAACATTGATGCACCTCGTTTTGACAAAGATTACAATACCTTTAAAGCCACGGTCAACAACATTGAAATTCGTTTGGGTTCGTTGTTGATTGAAGCGTTTGATTTAAGTCCATCTTTGTACAGTCGTTTTCAATTGTTGCAAGGTTTTGACAACCTTTTGGAACGACCTAACATTGCTGATTGTTTTGAACGAAGGCATGTGGTTCTGTTGGAGCAATGCATTGTGGATTTGAAAGCATCGCGGAGTTTGTTTGTCTCTCAACGCGATTACCCACCCATTCCAGCCAATTTGCCACCCATTTCTGGGGCAATTACGTGGAGCACCGGTGTTAGCCGTCGTATCAAAGATTCGATTCGTCGACTCTCACAAATGCCTGGTATTATTATGCAACGCGAAGAAGCACAAGAAGTCATACGCATGGAACAAAACATTCGTGATTCGATTGATGAATACGTCATGCAAAAGATTGAAGAATGGGGCCGTGATGTTGAAACAACATCACACGCAAAATTAAAACTGCCTCTGTTGAAAAAAAGCCGTGATACTGGCAATCTAATCGTGAATTTTGATCGTGATTTAATTCGACTTTTACGAGAAGTGAAATACTTTTTGGTGTTGGAACTTCCGGTGCCTGATTCAGCTCTTCAAATATACGAACACGGTGAAATATACCGTCGTCAACGCTTATCATTGGATATGATATGTAATGTATACAATCGTATCCAAGGCTTGTTGCTTCCTGTGGAACGTCCATTGGTGAAATCGCATGTCAGTAAATTTGATGCTTCGGCTCAAAAAGGTATCAAAGAATTAACGTGGAAAAGTGACAGTGTGGACGATTACATTGTACAATTGCAAAAAGAAATTGATGCCTGTGATAAAGTTGTCCAAACACTCAAAGACAATCTGGCGGGCATTGAAGAAATTATGGCGTCTTGGGTCGTTCCTTTGATGGAACGAATCGAGGGCGATACCATAGAAGCAGCCGATCTCATCAAACACAATCAACCACTCAACAAAGAAAAATACGGTAAAATTAAAGATGGCGGAAAAGCGATTCATAAATTTGTCAAAGCGAGTAACAAAGCAGTTAAAGTCAGTCAAGCCAGTCCTGATTGGAAGTCGTATGTTGATTTTGTCAACGATGTTGTTGTCGATGGGTTAGCGCAGGCAACCATTTGTTCCCTTGGGTTTGTTGTTGAAAACCTGGAACTTAAACCATTGGGCGATGTATCTAAATTAAACAAAGAAGAGGATGATGGCTCGGTGCCGGGTGCAGCAGCAACGGGGGAAGAGGGGGAAGAACCCGTCCGTCGTCGTAAAAAAGATTTTGTGAAACCACAAGCTAAACCGATTGTCATGATACGTTTGCACCTTCAAGGCGATAAAATTGTGTTTTTGCCCGATCTTGGCGAAACATCGAAAAAGAAAGGCATCACTGATCTTGTCAATGGCTGGGTATCGACGTTTGTCGGTGTTGCGGCGTTGGTCAAACGCATTGATGGCAGTGGTGGTTCGTACGTCAAAGAATTGCAAAATAATTTAGAAGTGCGTTCTTCGATAGCACGTGTGGATGAATATCTGAACATCAGCAATACCAATTGCATTGAATTTTATCAAATTTACGAGTCGTATTCACATTTGTTTTTGACGAGCATTAAAAAATATTTTGAAAACTTTTTGGAAGAAGCCACTGTGAAAGAACCCGTTAAAAGAAAAAGTGCTCTTGCGAAAAAGAAAAAGAAAGAAAACAAAGGACCACCCGAATACAAATTGAAATTGTTTGATGCTGAAATTGTTAAATACACTGTGATTTTACATGAAATTCAAGAACTCCCCGTGCTGGTCAACCTTGGTTGGTTGCTTGCCGACCCATTGCCAATTAAACAAGCTCTTTTGACGTATGCAAATCAATGGATTACTAAATTTACTGGCTTTTTACTCATCAGTGTGCAAGGTTCACTTCAAACAATGTTTGATTTCATTGCGAAAGCCAAAGAAGGTTTGGATTTAGACATTGATCCAAATAATATTGATCAAGAAAAACTGATGGAAGTGATGGGTGTCATTCGTGACATTCGTAAAAACATGACTCGCGTTGGTTCAATGGTGGGTCCTCTTCGTGAGCAGTGTGCAATGTTGAAGAAACATGGTATGGATGTGGATTCCATTAAAGTTGGTCCAAAAGATCCAGAAACCGGTGAATTGATGGTTCCCGACGATGCCGGTAACACCGGGGAAGAGAGCGATGACGAACAGCAAGGTGTTGATTTGACTGCCCCCATCGAAGTGTTGGAATACCTTGATGCTCTCCCAACTCAATGGCAAAAATTAGTAGACATTTCATTTGAACGCAAAGCCGCCATTCTACCCCTTCAACAGAAAGAAGTAGCAAACATCAAAGAAAAATTGGACCAATTCTTTTTAGATGTCCGTGCTTTTCGTAACGATTTTCGTAAAAATGCGCCGTTTAAATTTCAAGGTCTTCCAGTGCGTGCTTTTGAACAACTTGATGGTTATGAAGAAATGGTGCGGACTGTTGCCGGTCGAATCAGTGATTTCAGTGAATTGGAAGAATTGTTTGAACTTCCCGCTAAAAAATATACTGAAATTGAAGATACACAAAGAGATTTGTTTGTGTTGAAAATGGTATGGGATTTTCATGATTTAGTTGGTTCAACCTATGCGAAATGGAAAGAAATTTTATACCATGACATTGATGTTGATAATTTATTAAAATTGAATAAAAAATTATCAAAACAAATTCGTAAATTTGGGGGCGACTACCCCATTGCTAAACAATGGCAAACGTACCGGGATGTCGAACAAATGACCAAAGACATGGATATTGTACTTCCAATCGTGCAAGAATTGAACAATCCAGCGATGAAACAACGTCATTGGAAAATGGCGGCGAAAGTATGTAATGTTGATAAAATTGAAGTGGGTCGCCCCGATTTTTGTTTGGGTGATTTGTGGGATTTGAATTTGCCAGAATTTGGTGAAGAAGTATTGGAATGTGTTGAAACAGCTACCAAAGAAGCCAAGATTGAAAAGAAATTGAAAATGATTTCAGAAGTCTGGGCTGGTTTGTGTCTGGATTACAAACAATACAAGGAGACGGATATCATGATGATTTTGGTGAGTGAAGAAGTCATGGAAGCTTTGGAAACACATCAAATGGAATTGCAATCCATGATTGGGATGGGAAAATTTGTCGAATTTTTCAAAAAAGAAGTGTCTGAATGGCAAAAAACACTGGGCAACGTGGAAGAAACATTAAAAGTGTGGAACATTGTGATGAAAGCCTGGGCATCGTTGGAATCAATTTTCTTAGAAAGTGCGGATATTCGTAATCAACTTCCTGACGACACCAAACGTTTTGAAGGAATCGATGAATCATTTAAAGATTTACAAGCTGCATGTACGGCTGAACCAAATGTCGCCAAAGCATGTGCTTCGGACGGACGTACAGAAGCATTGAAAAGTATGCAAGCTGATCTTGAATTGTGTCAAAAAGCATTGAACGATTATTTGGATCGCAAGAAAAAAGAATACCCACGTTTTTACTTTGTGTCAACTCGTGCTTTGCTCGATATCTTATCAAATGGAAACAATCCACCACGTATTATGCGTAATCTTACGGATTGTTATGGTGGTATTAAAACCATGGTGTTTAAACCCGCAGATCCCAGTGTGGAGGGGTACAAAGAAGGCGATATCAATAAAAATCGAGCGATTGCTATGATCGCGATTGATGGTGAACGTGTTGAAATGCCCGAAGAGTTTGAAATCAAAGGTGAAGTTCAAGTATGGTTGAATGCCTTTACACAACACATGAAATTAACAGTCTGCAAGACGTTGGAGCATGCAATAGGTACTGCTACGGACTGGCGAGATCCAGAAGCCAAACCACGTCAAGCATGGTTGTTTGATTATCCAGCACAGTGTGCCATTACGACTACCCAAATCTTTTGGACAGAAGAAACAGAAACATCACTCGATGAATACGAAGGTGGTGCAGAAGATGCCGTCAAAAAATATCTTCAACGCTGCACGTCCGACATGCATGAATTGATTAAACTGGTGTACACAAAATTATCAAAACCTGACCGTAAAAAAGTCATTTCATTGATTACGATGGATGTGCATGCTCGTGATATGGTAGATAAATTGGTCAAAGAAAAAGCGGCCAGTACATTGGCGTTTACCTGGCAAATGCAAATGCGGTTGTATTTCACACCAGAAGACGGTGTCACCTCAGCACGTATTATTGATTACCGTACATTTCTTTCGTACGAATATTTGGGCAACACGGGCCGTCTTGTCATTACACCTTTGACGGATCGTTGTTACATTACTTTGTGTACGGCGTTGAAATTAATGCTTTCTGGTGCACCTGCTGGACCGGCCGGTACAGGTAAAACTGAAACCGTCAAAGATTTGTCGCGTTGTTTTCAGATTGCTATCTACGTATTCAATGGTTCGCCTCAAATGAATTATCAAACCATTGGTGACATCTTTAAAGGTTTGGCACAATCGGGTACATGGGGGTGTTTCGATGAGTTTAATCGTATTTCAATTGAAGTGTTGTCTGTTGTCGCAACACAAGTGCAATGCCTTCAAGAAGGTATTAAATTGTTTTCAGTGATAGCAAATCGTGAAGAGAAATATCGAGGTGCACCACCGGGTATGCCTCCTGAAAAAGTGGGTTCGGTTACTTTAATGGGTGATTTGATTGGATTGATTCCTACAATTGGTATTTACATTACTATGAATCCTGGTTATGCTGGACGTACTGCGTTGCCCGAAAATCTGAAAACATTGTTTAGATCCTGTGCTATGATTCGTCCTGATTTAGCAATCATTTGTGAAATTATGCTCATGGCTGAAGGTTTTTTTGAAGCACGTGTCTTGGCTGTTAAGTTTATTGAATTGTATACTTTATCGGGTGCTCTGCTCAGTCCACAACCTCACTACGATTGGGGATTGCGTGCCGTTCGTTCGGTGCTTGTCGTGGCAGGTATATTAAAACGTGCGTCTCCCGAAGAACCCGAAGAACAAGTACTCATGCGTGCTCTTCGTGATTTCAATACACCAAAGATTCCAGCATGGGATATTCCAATTTTCATGCGTTTGATGGCTGATTTGTTTCCACAATACATTGATTCTACACCCATTCAAGTCGACGAAGATTTGAAAAAGAAAGCCATAACCTGTGCCATCGAATCCGGTTTGAGCCCACACCCACAACTTATCGCGAAAGTTATTCAATTCCAAGAACTGTTGGATGTGCGTCACTCTGTGATGCTTTTGGGTCCAGCGGGGTGCGGGAAAACAGCCGTGTGGGAAACGTTGTTGAGTTGTCACAATGTCGGGCATTCCAAAAGAGTCGCCATTGCGGAGTTGGTCAATCCAAAAGCAATCACTGTGGATGAATTGTATGGTTACATGACTTTTACAAAAGATTGGAGAGATGGTGCTTTGTCCATTATCATGCGTGGTATGTCAAAGGACGACCGTGATTTGGGTTACGGGGAACATCAAACCACCAAATGGGTCGTGTTGGACGGTGATATTGATACGTTGTGGATTGAATCCATGAACACTGTCATGGATGATAATAAAATGTTAACGTTGGTTTCCAACGAAAGAATTCCCCTGACCCCCTGCATGCGTATGATCTTTGAAATTGATTCATTGCAAAATGCTTCCCCCGCAACGGTCACTCGTGCCGGTATTCTTTTCATTAATGAAACGGATATTGGGTGGAAACCAATCATGGAAGTGTGGTGCAAAAATCGTTCCAAAGCAGAAAAAGCAGTCATTCCAGGTCTGTTTGAAAAATACATCGCTACCCTGCAAGATGTGACTCGAAGTCTCATTCCTATTGTTCCGGTTGTCATATTGTCTAAAGTAACCATGATTCTATCAATTATTCAAGACATGTTGGATCCGATTGAAGAAGACAAAATTAAAACGCCCGAATTCGTTGAAAACATCTTTGTCTTTGCCGTTGTGTGGGCATTCGGTGGGTTGTTTATTGATGACAAGACGCAAGAAAATGCCACCATGTTTGATGAAATCTTTCAAAACAATTTTGGTGACATTATTCCAGTGGATGAAGACGACGAGGGCAACTTGTTGACTGTTTTTGATTATGTATTTTTGCCAGAAAAAAAAGAGTGGGCGCCATGGACGGATTTTGCCGATGCCTACGAACACACACAAATTGGGGAAGGACCTGGTGAACGACCATTTGATTCGATTTTTGTGGAAACACCGGCCTCCAAACGTTTGGAATGGATTATCAATTCACACATTACTCAAAAAACTCCTTTAATGTTGGTTGGTTTGGCGGGTTCGGGTAAAACAGAAGTTGTGACACAAACGCTCTCAAAATTGGATCGAAACAAGTATTTAACAAATGAAATTACTGCTAATTATTACATGGAACATCTTGAAATCCAACGAGAAATTGAAGGTGCTATTGACAAACGCTCTGGTCGTATATTTGGTCCTGCTCCAGGCAAAAGAATGGTGTACTTTGTGGACGATTTTAATTTGCCCTTCATTGAAGATTTTGGTACTCAAAGTGCCCATTCTTTGGTACGGATGATTATCAATTTCAAAAATTTATTTGATCGTGACGATTTATCGTTTCGCAAAGAATTTGAAGATTTACAATTTATGTGTGCTATGAACCCCACCAGTGGTTCCTTTACGGTTGCTCAGCGGGTGCAACGGCATTACAGTTGTGTTGCCGTAGCTGTGCCTACCGCTGCACAATGCGCTGGCATTTTTACACAAATCACCAATGGTCATTTAAGTGATTTCAGCAGTGAAGTACAAAGCATTGGCGCATCGGTCATGCAATGTTTGTTTGAAACGCATGCAATGGTGACGGCAAAATTTTTGCCGAGTTCAATCAAATTTATGTACAATTGGAATTTACGCGAACTCAACAACGCCGTCAAAGGTTTGTGTCGTACTACACCGAAAGAAACAGGTTCTCCCACGGCTTTCACCCGTGTTTTTGTCCATGAAATGTATCGTGTGTACCGTGATAGAATGGTTAGTTTACGCCAAGAAGCGGTATTCAATGATTTGTTCATGGTTGAATTTACTCGTGTGTTCGGTGAAACTGCACTCAAAGATAAACTTGGTGAGTTGACCAACGAGGACACATTGATGATGACTACTTTTTGTGCCAAACCCGGTGGAGCAAGCGGTATTTACCAAGAAATTGAGAATGTGGAATCATTGAGTTTAGCTCTAGAAGCTAAATTGGAAGAGTACAATGAAAATTTCTCGATCATGGAACTGGTTCTGTTTAAACAAGCGATGCAACATGTCACTCGTATTGCTCGGGTGATTAATACGTCGGGTGGTAATGTCATGCTGGTGGGTGTTGGTGGTAGTGGTAAACAAAGTTTATCTCGTCTTGCTGGTTATGTGTGTGGTATGGAAATTGTCCAACTTCAAATCAGTGGTAAATTTTCGACCGATGATTTCAAGGAAGCGTTGCAAATCATGTTTAAAACGGCCGGCGTAGCAGGCAAACCATTGTTGTATTTGATGACAGATTCGCAAGTGGTGAATGATAAATTTTTGGTCTTTTTGTCCAACATGTTGTCCACCGGTTGGATACCTGGTTTGTTTCCGAAAGAAGAAATTGATAACATTTTAGGTAGTATACAAAGTGCAGCGAAACAACATGGCATTGCCGATGATCCAACGGCAAGAATGAATTTTTTCATTCAACGGGTGAAAAAGAATTTGCACCTGTCGTTGTGTTTTAGTCCAGTCGGAAATGTGTTTCGAATACGTGCGCGTCGTTTCCCTGCGTTGGTCAATTGTACGGTCATTGATCAATTTCATCCGTGGCCACGTGAAGCATTGTATTCCGTTGCTGGTCGATTTCTTGAAGAGTTGGAAGTCGAAGATGCCGAGGTTTTGCCAAAACTTGCCGCCCACATGGCGCATTGCCATTTAAGTGTTGCTAAAATATCTGACAAATACAAAGAAGAAAAACGTCGCTACAATTATGTTACTCCTAAATCGTTTTTGGAGTTGATTGCTTTTTACAAAACACTGTTGGACCGTAAAACCAAAGCAATCATGACTTTGATTGATCGCCTTGACATTGGGTTGAGTATCATTAAAAAAACAAATGATGATGTGGGTGAATTGAGAAAAGATTTAGAACATACAATGGAAAAAGTCAGAGAAAAGACGGAAGCAACAAATGCCTTGCTTAAACACATGGCCGTCGAAAAAGAAAAAGCCGATATTGCATTGGCGTCCGCGGCGATTGAAGCTGAAGCAGCCGGAGTTGCCTCGAAAGCAGCAGAAAAAATTCAAGTGGAAGCTGATAAAGAATTGGCAAAAGCCAAACCCGCGATGGATGCCGCCAATGAAGCGGTGAATTGTTTGGATAAAAACAGTTTGAATGAATTGAAAGGTTTTGCCACCCCACCGGGTGGTGTACCCGATGTGACGGGTGCTGTCTTAATGATGCTTGAAGGTGAATTCAAAAATCACAGTTGGGACCGTGCCAAAAAAATGATGAGCAATTTGGGTCAATTTTTAGAAAAATTACAAACCTACGACGCGGAGAACATGCCCGAAGCATTGGTGCAAAAAATGTTAAAAGCCATTGAAAACCCAATGATCGACTATGAAGTCATGCTTGCCAAATCCAGTGCGGCTGCCAATTTAGCCGCGTGGGTGGTGAATGTAGTTGGTTACAATCGTATTTATGTCAAAGTCAAACCTTTAATGGATGCGTTGGAGGATTCCATGGCTGCCAAAATGGCCGCGGAAGAATCGTTGCAAACGGCAAACATTGCGGTGGATGCCGCCAATAAAATTTTAGCCGATTTGCGTGAAGCATTGATGGCCGCAACGGTTGAAAAACAAGAAGTTGAAAAAGAAAAAATAGCATGTCAAGCTAAATTGGCGTTGGCCGAACGTCTCTTGAACGGTCTGGCCTCGGAAGGCAAACGATGGGGCAACGATATTAAACTATTAGAAGTTGAAAAAACAACGATGCTTGGGGACGTGTTGCTGGCGTCTGCTTTTGTTTCTTACATTGGTCCTTTCGATGCGAGTTACCGTAATGAAATATGGCGAAATTTATGGATGGCCGATATTATTGAACGTGGAATTCCTCTCACTGAAGGGATTGATGTGAAAGATATACTTACAAATTCATCGACTGATGCTAAAAACATGAATGAAGGATTACCCGCAGATCGTATGTCGTTGGAAAACGGTGCGATTGTGTCGCAATGCAAACGGTGGCCTTTTTTGATTGATCCACAATTGCAAGGTGTACGTTGGTTGTATGGCAAAGAAGGGGGCGAAGGAAATGCTGACAACTTGATGCTGATACAATTTTCCAATGCCGATTGGGTCAAGAAAATGTCTTATGCGGTGCAAAATGGTAAAACGGTCATTGTTGAAAATTGCCCCGTTGAAATTGATGCCACAATGGATCCCATTTTATCAAGACAATTGACCAAAAAAGGCAGTTCTTTGTTTATTAATTTTGCAAGTGAAGACATTGAATACGATCGTAATTTTAAATTGTATTTGCAAACAAAATTAGCCAATCCACATTTCAAACCAGAACTTTTTGCACAATGTACATTGATTAATTTTATCGCAACCGAAGCGGGTTTAGAAGACCAATTGTTGGCGATGGTGGTCAATGTAGAACGGCCCGAACTTGAACAACAAAAACAAGAACTGGTTGCGATGTTTAATCGTTTTAAAGTTGAACTCAAAGACTTGGAAGATGATCTGTTAGAACGTTTGGCCAATGCACCCGAAGACATCTTGTCCGACCTTCCTTTGATTGAAGGTTTGGAAAAAACCAAAGCAGCCAGTGAAGAAATCGCGATTGCGGTTGACAAAGCCAAAAAAACTGAAATCGACATTAATGCTGCCAGAGAAGAATATCGACCAGCAGCTTCTGAATCGTCGATGCTGTACTTTTTAATCACAGATTTATGGCAAATTGATCATATGTATCGTTATTCGTTGGGTGCCTACACCAAATTCTTTTTCAAAGCAATAGCACGTACACCCGAACAAGAAAACATTACGGCCCGTGTGGCCGCACTTCGTTCAAACATACGGTTCACTATTTTTACGTGGGTTTCCCGTGGTCTTGCCAAAAAACATAAATTAATTTACATGTGTCAATTGGCCTTTAAAATGATGGCCAGAGGTGATTTAGGGGATGCCAGTGAAGAATTCAAACCGTCACAATTGAACTTTTTATTGAAAGCACCCAAAGACGATTCCAAAGAAAACAAAATTCCATGGTTGTCCCGTGGTGCTTGGCAAACAGTTTGTGGTTTAATGAATTTGGAAGGATTTGGCAAACTTGGCGATGATTTGGACGAAGCTTCGTCAAGGTTTGAAGAATGGTACAATCACGTGACACCCGAATTGGAAAAATTACCCATGGATTGGGCACAATTGGACCGCAAACCCTTTTTGAAATTGATGGTCATTCGGACGTTGCGTCCTGATCGTATGACAATTGCAATGGTCAATTGGCTTGCGGTGGCTTTGCCCGACGGTAGATCCTATACGGAAGCCGATGCTAGTTTGAGTCCAGTGGGTATGTTGGAAGCCGCAATTGCGGATTCAGCGCCGGACATTCCCATTTTTTTCATATTGTCCCCCGGTGCAGATGTTGTTGCCGTTGTGGATCAATGCGCGGCAGCACGCAATCTCATCAAAGGCAAAAATTACCACAATACTGCTCTTGGACAAGGTCAAGATGTCATTGCGATGGGCCAATTGCAAGTGGGTCACGTGCAAGGCCATTGGTTGATTTTAAACAACATTCATTTAATGCCAAGATGGCTGGTTGAATGTGAAAAACAATTGGACACGATGGCAATGGAAGGGTCCCATCAAAATTTCCGTTTGTTTTTAACGTCGGAACCCACACCCTACGACCCAGCACGTTGCATACCAATTGGTATCTTGGCACGTTCCATTAAATTAACCATGGAAGCACCCACTGGTTTGAATGCTAATTTAAAACGTGGTTTTAATTTTTTTGACCCCGACGATTTTGATGAATTGGACAACCGTTCTAAATCCATCATGTTTGGTCTGTGTCATTTCCATGCCATTTTTTTGGAAAGAAAAAAGTTTGGCCCCAAAGGATTCAATATGATGTATCCTTTTTCGCTTGGTGATTTGCGTGACGCTGCCAATTGTTTGAACAATTACATGGAAAATGCACCCTCGCAAATTCCTTGGGCTGATTTAAAATATTTATTTGGTGAAATCATTTACGGCGGTCACATTGTCAACGACGGTGACCGTTTGTTGGCCAATACCTATTTAGATTTTTACATGCGTGATGAATTGTTGGGAATCATGGAAATGTTTCCCTTTGTCGACCCAACCGTGGGTCTTAGTTTCCGTTCCATGCAACCGTCCACGCATGAAAATTACAATAAATATTTTGATAATTTAAGCACTGAATCACCTTTGGCGTTTGGTTTACACCCAAATGCTGAAATTGGTTTTCGTACGGTCTTGTCGGAAGATTTATTTGCTAGATTGTTGGAACTGCAACCAAGAGATGCAAGTGCGGCGGGTGGTGAAGAGGAAGCGGTGACCCCAGAAAGTGTCGGCCGAGCCTACAAAGAAAGCATACTGATACGTTTTGAAGATTCTTTGTTTGACATGTACGAAGTTGATCAAGCTTTGGAAGATGTCGGAAAAGGACCCTATCAAAATGTCTTTATACAAGAATGCAATGCGATGAATGTGTTAATGACTGAAATCAAACGTTCGTTGGTTGAATTGGGCATGGGGTTTGCTGGTGAATTAACAATGTCTGAAAAAATGGAAGAATTGATGGGTGCTATGTTTTTAGATCGTATCCCAGACACGTGGATGAATTTGGCGTGGGCTTCGGTTCGGCCTTTGGCGTCGTGGTTGATTGATTGCACGGCACGGTGCACACAATTGCAAGCTTGGTGCGATGCACCCGCTCAAGTGCCCCGTGTTACGTGGTTGTCGGGCTTTCGTAACCCAACTTCCTTTTTGACCGCCATCAAACAAGTGATTGCTCAGAAAGAAAAAAGAGAATTGGACAAATTGATTGTCATGACCGAAGTGACTTCCATTGAAAGTGCGGAAAAAGTTGGGTCTGCTGCACCCCGGGGTGCGTATTTGTATGGTTTCTGTCTGGATGGGGCACGATGGAATTTAGCAGAAAATGTGACCGAAGCATCAAAACCAAAAGAAATGTTTTGTCCAATGCCCGTGATTAATTGCGCGGCGTTGCCAACGAATGAAGTGGACATGAGTGGTTTGTTTTTATGTCCGTGTTACAAAACAATGTCGCGTGGACCTACCTGGGTGTTTGACGCGCAGTTGAAAACAAAAGACCCACCCGCGAAATGGATTTTAGCGGGTGTTGCTTTGATATTGGATGTTGGAGAGTAAATAAATAGTGGTAGGCGAGGTTGTACTGTACTGTGCGTTTGAGAAGTACCGGGTACGTACCTTTAGCGCGTAGTACCTGTACATACAGCTGTATGCTGTATGTAGTATAAAGTACAAGAGCAGCATGTCTAGCATTTGCATCCATCGCAAATCGCAAGTCGTAGCCCAAGGTGCATTCCCACCATTACAACTTTAAAAAAATAGAACATACAACTGATACTGATACTGAAATACATACATGTACAACACTTTTTAGTAAACTTGTACATGTACTAGTACCACACAGCAGTGATACAGTACAGATACCTGTACATGACTTGTTGGCGCGCAGCCCAACTCCACCGTCCTTTTCCCTCCACCGTCCATTTCCCACTCAAAGTGGCCTTCCCATCTCAGTCAGTGGCGGGCATTCTTGCCTGAAATGATGTACATCTTAATGTCGGGTGCTTCCCACAACAATGCTTCGACACTGTCCTCACTTGTGGGACCAAGTCGATGGACATTCAATTCGTCCGGGTCTATTTGTACCACGTCCAACACGCTTCTCCTTCTTCCAATGCCGGGTGCAGCACCGGTGGTGGCTTCTCCCTCCACTGCCTCCCCCTCCGGTGCTTGCAACCGTTTCAAAAACGCTTGTTCTTCCTCCTGCAAACGTTGCTCAAACGCAAAATACACCGTGCACCCCTGGTGGCACAATTCACGAATGGTGGTTTCAAACTCCGTGTCCAACCCGTCTCGAATGGCAATGTACAGCAAGTCACACATGGTCACCAAAGAACACTGCAAGAATGGATTGATGTCGACGGCACTGCCCCAGTAATACGTGTGTACCGACACGAGGTCCTCCACGTGGTTTAATCGAATGTTTTGCCGCGTCAGGGTCGTGCAATCTTTGGTTTCCGTGGCCACGACCGAGGACGTGTTGAGGCACGCCAAGCAGACCGCCACCAAACCGTTGCCCGAACTGAGGTCGCCCACCCGTTGATGGTGCAACAACGTGGGGGCATGGGTTTCGAGGTAGTCGCACAGGACAACACTGGCGTTCCACGTCATCCATCCCGTGGAACAACCCGTGGCGTAGTCGGTGGGGTTGGGTTCCAGCAGAAGGTGGCGTGAGGTGGTATGGAGTTGGTAGGCCGATTGGGCTTCGAGGAGGGCGAGGGCGGTGGCGGT
>Ga0115007_10001100_pt1 | contig 17527 bp, 14 predicted proteins | sample ArcOceMetagenome_2_FD_87166 | JGI IMG/M metagenome (GOLD analysis project Ga0115007, IMG submission 87166) | Marine eukaryotic phytoplankton communities from Arctic Ocean - Arctic Ocean ARC135M Metagenome | ecosystem: Environmental > Aquatic > Marine > Oceanic | place: Arctic Ocean | collected... | reverse complement strand
TCTTCTTCTTCGTCTACCATGGTTGGAGGCGATGATGATGAGTCAGACTCATCATCTTCGTCGTCATCATCTTCATCAACATTGTTGATGCTACTAGATCCTCCTCTCCCCTCTGCTGTTGTTGTTGCCAACGACTTCTTCTTCCTTGCAATCAAAATGGCAGCCTCAGCCTCAGCAATCTCTTCTTCTAGTATTGAGGCAGGAAGAACAAGACGTAATCGTTTTGTTCCCCATTTATCCATCCCTTCTGGATTGGAAACGCTACGTCTTCTACTCATCCTCGTATTATTATTAGTGTTAATATTAGAATTAGTCCTTGGAGGGGGTGGTGGCATAATTTCAGAATCATCGTCCGACGATGACGTTACAGGATTATGAGGAACTACTAATACCGTTGTTGCTTGGTTGTTATTATTGTGACCACTACTACTTATTTGGCTGCTATCGCTATTATGACCCCCAATAAACCGGCCGAAGTCACTATCACTACTACTACTTGTAGACAAATCGGAACTTCCCTCTGGTAGATTTGATGGCATTGTCATTGTCGTTTTCGTTGATGCAACTGTTGCTTCTTGTTCTCGAGTTGCATAGAAGGCCAATGCATCGAGTCCTGCCGAGTTAGAACGAGACCGACCCGATGAGTTCGGGTCATCATTGGTGATTACCACCGAAGCATCTGCAGCTTCTTGATCCTCTTGTTGTAGTAAGGATGATGATTTATTACTGTTGTTTTTATTTCCAGGTCCTCCTCGACCACCCATAATGGTTGTTACACTTTCATCAATCACGGAACAAGGGCTGATTCCTAGCATTGCACGGGCAGCATCAAGACGATCGTCTAAAGAATTCTTCGTTGTCGAAGGAATCGAGGAGAAGGAGCGAGGACCGTTCTTTCCATTTCTGATAAAGTTGCGGCCTTTACTATTACTAGCGCCATCGCCATTACTAGTGTTATTTTGCTGCTGCTGTAATAATGATGACTGCTGGGTAGAAGAAGAAGACGTCATAGAATACGTTGCGTTTGCCAAGTCAATAATCGATGGCTGCTTTTTCGTTTGTTGAACAGGTACATGATCGGTAAACATGGTGAACGTCGTTTCCTATCGAACAATTGGGTATTTATATGTAAGGATTTTATTTGAGATTCACATGTAGGATTACGATAAAGCTAAGGGAGATATTGGATGGTTACGTCAAAAGGTAAAAAAATTTAAATGTGAAACAGAATAATCGAATCTATCATGCGGTTGAGGTTAATTCTTAGACGAAGTTCCTTGAATAAGGGGCGCGTATCAAGAACAAAGAACGGTTTTCAAAAGTGCCACAGAGATCGTGATGACATCAACTAAAAATCGATCGTGTGTATGTGATGCGCGATATATATTTTCTTCAATAAATATTTTTATGCGCGCTCGAATTTTTTGTCTGTCGCACTCGGAATTGAAGACCACATTTATTTTGGTTGTCGCTCTTTTGAATGAGATGAATGAGAAGAATCATCGAATCAATCAAATGAATCTCTTGAAAGTAACGTTCGTTGTAGAAACAAATAAACAATTATTTATTTTATGCTGAGACAGCCTTATCGTTAAGACAAATATTTAGACGATGCTGTGATTGATAATAATGCATTGATTCGTTTAATAGAATAGCCAGAATACCCGTCATAATATCTGAATAATCGATTGATACATTCTATTGAATAGAAGTCTTCGTGGAATGTAGTATGCATCATTGATCACTTGAATTTTTTTCTTCTTCAAAGACTGATGATATTCTTACCAAATAACATACATCATACACATATTATATTGATCCATAACAAGATATCGTATTTTTTGGTTCTAAATATGGACGGAGAAATTTTGGTTTGCTTGTGTGTATTGTTCTGTTCTGAAAATTTTAGATAGACGTTCATTTGCTTACAGTATTAATTTTCTGATTCCTTCATTAGATCCAGAATTTTTCGTGCTCTCTTGTATTCTTTACGCTTCTCGTTATCATCTATTTTCCCCCATCGGACTTCCTCTTCATTATCATCAGATGATGTTGTTTTTGTTGTCGTCGTCGATGTTGTATTATTGTTGTTATCATTATTATTATTTTCATCATCATCATTGTTTCCTTCCTCCCCATCTTCCTCGTCCTTATTTTCAGAAGTTTTAGAATATTCTTTATATCTTCGAGCACGTCGAGAAGCCTCTGCTTTAATTCTTTCCTTTGTAGTTTCACCTTCTAATCCTTTTAAATATTCTAATAATAGAAGAAAGGATGGCTTTGCAACTTTATCAACTTCGTACATATTACGAATCAACCAACTTTGTGTATTTTTATTGAATTTCCAAATAGAAACCTTCGATGAAGCGTTTTTGTTGCTTTTATTTGCCTTCCATTGGGTAAGATATGTAAATGCTTCAGTTGGATGATTTTTATTAGGCTTACTCTTCTTAGACTTTCGCTTTTTCTTGCTTGATGTAGCAGTAGATGCAGAATCATTCCCGGTCGGGGTTGTTGTCGTTGTTGTTGTTGTTTCATCGTCATCACGCGAGTTCAATATATGCTTGCTAACCTGCTTCTTCTTTCTTGCGGAGCTACTCTTGCTTTTCGACATGGTGATTTATTTATTTCGTTTTTTATTAGACTGACTGCAATATTACCGTAGAATTATGATTTCGATAGGCAATTTTACTCTCCGTTGTCGTTGGCATCAACTTATTAGAAGAAGTGGGTGATGTAATAGTAACGTTATCGGTAGCTCTTTTGTTACTATCACTTTCATTTTTTTTCTTTTTCTTGTCGATTTCGAGATGTGAACGTTGATTTCTTTCGAATTTAAATGCATTTATTATTGGTGGCAGTGGCGCTAATTCTACCGGTTGTATGACAGTCTCCCTGTTTTTTGGTTAAGCCCTAAATTGGGAAGAAGGTATGTACGTACTAATTAGGCCCTCGGCATCACATCGTTGCTGTACAGTAGACGTAAAATAGAGAGCAGAAATTTCTCTCAGATTAACAAATGCTTTAGACAGACAATAAAAGAGATAGAGATGTCATCTTTATCAACTTATGATTTCACAAAACAGACACACCTACACACCTTCGTTTAACATCACAACGACGAGCAAACGCAACGCCGACGACTAGCTAGCTTGACGGACAAACTGCTGTTGATTTTGACGAATTTATTTTCGATTTATAATACCTATCTTCTTTTGATTCATTCGATCCAAAAACAAGCAAACGACGTTATCGTCATCATGATGTATTTACCTTACGATACCAAAGACAAAAACACTACGGCAGGAATACCATGTGCAATAAGTACAAGTACTGAATTTTTTGGTGATAAGCAGCAGCGTGGATTCAGTAGTAGTGGTGGTGGTGGTGGTGGTGAAATACTATGTGATAAGAGTGAACAATCATTACCACTACAAAATGATGTGTATGCATTCATAGCTGTAGCACCTGTAATGAGTACACCATTTATTTTTGCATTATATGTGGTTTTTGTAAAGTATTGTGTTTGTGGTTTACTTGCATTTGGTATTAGTTTTGAAAATATTGGATCAAGTAATCCATATGACGACATAGTAAAATTCTTATTAATTCCTGTTGCTATTGCCATGCAAGAAGATTTAGTCCATGTAAGTTTAAGCAAATTATTTATTTGTTGTGTTTCGAAAACTTTAAACGTGGTTGGTGGTTGGTGGTTGTTGTTGTTGTTGTTGTTGTTGTTGTTGTTGCTATTGTTGTAAAATAGGGTATCTATCACTAAAGAAAAAGAAGCTAATCATGATTTTCTATTTCTTTTTTCTCACATTTGTATTGCCATTTATTATATAATTAAGGTTTATGCCAGTGCAGCTAATATCGTATACGATGACAATGTATTGAAGATCAGTCAGAGTGCAACACAACATAAGTTAATTTTTGCGTTTATTTTACGCTTCATAGATGGTCTACTAGGCCTTTATGTTAATTTTGCTCTTATGCTCGATACTAGTGGTGCACTTAATATTATGTTAAACTTTGCCGCATTACATTTCTTACAAGGTACGTTATGTTACAAGCAAGCTAAAATGAATGGTACTCAAACTGGCAAACGCAAAATCATAAACAAACAAACGGAGAAGAAAAAACAAAAAAAGAGAATGAAGAGCAGTATAATATTGTTGATAACATTTATGTTATCAATCAATTGTTTTGTCATGAGATACCCGGAGAGATGGACGGAGTCAAATTCCATCCTTGTGTGGTCATACAATTGTCCATGACATGTCAATTTAAGATATCGGACTCTTTTTTTATTTTCCATTCATTTTTATTGCATTTTTTGTTTGATGGTTGCGAATATGTAATATAATGTTTTACCTTACTTACTTACTATTTTTATTTCTGCACATGTATTATTATTATTATTATTATTATTGTTGTTGTTGTTTCCTCTATTTTTATATATTATACTGCACAACCAAGGTATTGATAATGTTTTCTTTGGTCTAGTGGAACAAGGCTTCTTTGGCGACGTTATGGAACATATGAGCTACAAGTGTAAAGAAGTTACATTCCCCCGACGAACAGCCTATGGGTGCACGACGGAATTGGATTCAATGCTTTTCTTTTTGACCCTGGCCGCATGTTACGCTGTCTATGGCATATATGTGTCGGGAACTATTGACTACGTGTGAGCAATACTGTTGAATGATGAAATCACCTTTCATTCTCAGAGGAACAGACCTACCGTAGCTAGTATAAAGCCATTAAAAAAAATATGGAACAAACGCTTATGCAGTCGTGAACCATTTGTTACCCCTCTGATAGACTCTCGAACTACATTCCATTTCATTTCGACGGATATAATTTATTTCATACATGCTATTTAATTGTAAAATATTTATTATTTATTTAGTCTCTTAATTTAGACCATTCTTTCTGTAAAATAATTCGAATATCCGTGTCATAATAAATTTGAGGTTAATGCTATTTTTAATTCATTTTTTGTTTTTGTTTCTTATCTTCAACAAAAACTTCTTGGGCTACATCGTACATACAGTAACAGCCTTTTGCAGAAACACAACGAGTTGTTCCTCTTTGCTTCTTTTTTGATGATCCTGAACTGAAACGATTGATTCGTTTCGACTGAGTGCTTTTAATAGGACTTTCTACCCTACTCTTTCAAAAGAGGCGTAAAGAAGTGTCAGTTGCTGACATGGCAAGCCGACGAACAGACCAAAATTTCTAGGTCGTTCATGACGCTGCTGCGTTGCTGCCAATGTCATTTTTTTAATTTGATACGTGTTACCCATCAGATCACTCGAATGTAATATCTTGCGTAAAAAGAACCCTGCATTGATCATCACTGCACACAGGGGATTTATGGACCACAGGCTTGGTAATAGATGAAGATACCGCAGCATAATCGTTCCATCTACTTCCTGCCAACAGGAGAGCTTCTCCTTCCTTAGAATGATATACGTTTGCTCGAGTTGAGTCTACTAACAACTTGTTGCGGTCCTTTACGTTCCACGATACAATATCGTCTTCATCGTCTTCATCGTTATCCTCGCCAATACGAGAATTAGAGAATGCCTCCCAATTAATAACTCCACCATCACTATCGCGATCATCTACCAATACAATATCGGTGCCTGGCCCTAAAAAAGTTTGTATCCATCGACATGGAACGTGATCAATGTGAAATTGTGGACACTTTCCACCACTATTTCCACGGGAAGCTACCAGTCGACACTTCATGAGTGTTCGATTATTTGGATTGTTCTTTGACGGTGTCTCAAGTAAGTCGATATTATTATCGTTGTCACCACAGTCACAGTTACGATCACAGCCTTTTGTATCAATCCGGTGTTCTTCTTGTTGTATCAGGTGTGTCTGACAAAAATCACGATATGTGCGCAAAGATTCGGCAAGAGAGTCTTCTACCGATGAAATGAACTTGTCGTCGTCCTGCTTGCTGTCAATTTTTTGACTACGAAGACATTCTTGTACAATTTTTCTCGCTACATCACATGGATCCTCCTCGTCAGGTGCCCAAGTTATGGAAATATCCAAGGACGATGGCGGCTGATTGTGGCTGGGTTGTTGACCAAATGAAATAGGCGAAAAGAAAGTTTTTTTCGGAGAAGGAGGAGGACAGAGTTCTTGCCAATATTGGTGGTTAACTATTTCTTTTGGATGATATGAGTAATGGGATTGATCTTGGAACAACATTTTGTCATTTGTACTTTTTTCATCAGGCCAAGGATATCGAATAAGAGTATTGTCCGTCGCAACCATCGACAAAGAATTTAAAGAAAACGATGAGCAAGATTCGCGTAGCAACAGAATCTGAATCAGCGAGAGACTGATGATTAACATTCGGCAAAAAATACACGTCGAGACGATCGACATGGTCAGGCTTCTTTTTACGCCGAAGTTTCGCTCGTCGTCGTCGCGAGCTTAGAAATAGGGAAGCTATGATATGCTTTTTGTGTGTGTTCAAATTTCAAGTTCGATCTTGATAGTCTTTGTTGACGCAAACTTGTATTACAACTCTTGTATTACAAGTAAGTTAGCCGATGAATTCTTTTGTAGAAGAAGAGTTTTGTGATTGCAAATTTTGCAATGCAAACTTCGAAACTCTTTTCGTAAAAGAAAATGATGTGAATCAGAATGTGACGTGTGATTGGGGGATGCGAAAAGTTAAGTAAATTTTGATCTATTTTTATTTTCGCGCCACAGAATTATTAACGAAAGATGAGAAATGCGACAATGACAAGAAATAAATGAAATTGTATAAAAGTTTTGTGTGAGACATGACAATGGTAGTACTCCTCGATCCAAATGTATTAGGTATCGAACAGCAGCGTGAGCAGCATCAACATCAGCATCGTCGTCGCAATGATCGTCATCATCATCGCCGACGACTGTACTGTGGAAACGATGAAGCGAAACGACATCACCACTCCCAACAAAAACGAGAATAATAATCATGCTAAAAATGCCTTTGCAATGATGATGAGTAGTGGCAGCAGCAGCAGTGGTATCAAAAAACGGAAAAGTACTAGTACTATTATCGGAAATAATTCAAATACCATTAATACTCCCACCAAAGGAAGAGGGAAAAGTCGATTCGTTTGTTGTCCGGTTGGATGTGGAAAGCATATACTTCCTCACGAGATCAATAAACATATAGATGATTGCTTATTACGTCAACAACAAAAACAGACAGAAAATGAACAGAAACAGAAGCAGAACCAGCATCAGAACCAGAGCCAATGTGACCAGAAACCAAAATCACAACTACAACCACCGGTATTATCGCCATCGATATCACTATCGCCACCGAGCAATATGAATGAGCCAGAGAAACTAATAGAATATGCCGAAAATAATAATAATAACAGTAAAGACGAAACCGAATGCGAATCTGAATGCGAAGGGGTTGCTACTCACAATTCCACGCCATCCACTACGTTAAAATTAGGAGGATTAGAAAAACCAGAATCCTTTATATCACCTTCTCCCCCCGATGTTTTTGTAGATGATGATGACGACAATGACAACGTCGGAGAGGAGGAGGAGGAGGACGCTCCAGTTGCTGACACATCTGGCGGTCATAAAACACCAGAAACCCCCAACAACAATAATAATGTTTTCGATCACATGATGAAAAGATCTGCTAAAGTATTTTATAATATCGACAATGAAGAAGACTGCAACTCAAAACTTTTACAACGGATGCATCTTCATGAAAATGGAACAGTTAGCGTAAATTGTTATCATTACAACAGTGTTATCAACAAGAGAAATAATGATAATGACGATGGTAACTCCTCCTCATCGTCATTATCATTGGGTAAAATTGCATGGATGTCAACTGTTCAAGTACGTGGAAACAAAGAAACAGGATCATTACCAATTGAACTTATAGTTAGTTCATCTATTCCATCATTATCATCATCACAAAATATTCATCGATTGGTACAAAATCATACAAAATTATCTGTACCAGTATTAAAATCAATATTACAAAAAAGTATTCGACGTCGTAAACCACTTCCATCTGTTCGAATAGCATCTGAATTGATTGATAAAAGTTTAGGAGATATTTTAAGAAGATTACCTATAATTATTTTGGAGGATTCTACATACCATCCAAAATTTCCATTTTTAATTTGGTTAATGATATCTGTATCGAAACATTATATACCATCATTAGAAATAAAAAAACAAATTTTATGTATCGTATATGAAATATCATCATGTCGATATCAAGATCATATTACTACTTCAAGTACTACTAGTACTACAGAGAAGAGTGGTGGGCAACAAGATCAGAACGAGAATTTATCATTAGCATCTATGCACAAAAACGTTATAAGTGACGATAATGACAGCAAGGACCAACAACAACAACCTGGTGCTGTATTAATGAAAGATGATGGATTGATAATATGGTCAATACTGATGAGATCGCATTATGGTGGAATGGCAGGTGATGTTCGTATGCTTCATAAATATGCACAAATATGGTATGAACGATTATTTTTCTTTCGATCTATATTTGATGATACTAAGAAAAGATTATTGGGTGATCAAACGAGGGCTGATAGTAATGACGACGATGATGATGATAATTATAATCTCGAAGAATGGATACAGGTTCCAACACATATACATAAATCTTCATCATTAAAACAGCAAAGTAGTATGGAACGGATCGATCATCATATTCGATCATTATCTGCTATATCGAAATCGGATATAACGATAGAAGGTATTGACTTTCATTGTTCATCTATATTAGAAAGTACTATATTGAACAATGATCAACTTGTTTGTGAATGCTGTGTTGAGTTACAACGTATAAATATCAGAAACATACCCAGCGACTTATCATCATCAACGAATCGTCGTTCATGGTTAGAAGGTCTACTTAAAACATCTATGTGGAAATTTAGTGCCGGTGTTAACTATAGGATATCATTGATAGTTGATGATGATGATGGTGTGGCCAATATGAATCAAAACGATGATGACAATGATAAATATTTGAAACAATTTTATAAAACTTTTGTTCTTCCTCGAACAAAGGCATTTAGTGAAAGATATATAAATGAAAGACTATCATCATCATCGAAAAGAATGTATTAATTTATTATAAATTATAATAATGATTTCTACGAATTTTTTATTCATTCTTTGAGTAGCAGCATTATCACTAATTTTATATTGCTGTTCGTCTATTAATACAGTTGACTTGTCTACTGGTGGTGGCAAAGGAGATGAAATGTAGTATAGCACATACCACGAATCTTTTTAGGCATCATTGATTAATTCAAAGATTATTGATTATTCTTTTTTATTTTCATGTATTCTTGGTGTCCTTTTTTCGACGTGACGTTAGTCCCATCTCTATTGTCTTTTCTTCGTCTGTAGCAGTGTCATCGTTAGTAGTACTATCAGCTCCTCCTTTTTCTTTCTTTTGCTGATCCAATATCTGCGCATGATAAAATTAAGTAAAACAGGAGATGAGAATGAAATGATGAGTTGAGATGTTACAATCAGATAAATTAAACGCTATACTAGATTCGATTCCTTAAAAGACATTTAATGCATTAACATTAGTTAGTTCTTACCTTCATTAATTCCATTCGAATATTCCGCGTTATTAGTGTCATCATGATTACGCTTAAGATTAGACCCGATACGAGTAAAACCTGATTATCCTCCATTTTTTTAGCTTCCTCGGGTGCACCAGCAGATTGGCTTATGTCGCCATTATTATCATTCTTGGATCCCTTTCCACCCTTAATAAATGAATGTGCTGATGCTCCCATAAAGGCATACATCAAGTACAATGGTAGGGATGCAATTTTTGCGACTGCAAAGGAATATAAATCTATTGCAGTTGTTCCGCACATATAACTCACCAATCCAAGTGGCAATACAGGTGTTAAGTACAACATAGCCATTATTTTCATTCCTTGTTCCGAAACAGCTATATCGATAGCATCAAATAAGGGATAATTTCTAACCCAACGTTTGACTGTATCTCTCATTAAATACCGACCAAGTAAAAAGCATGTAACGGCACCTAATGTTGATCCTGCCATACTAATTACTGTCGATACGAATAAACCTAATTTCCACCCGTACACACCACGATATATATATCCACATCCTATTGTTAACGGAGTACCAATCGGCACCAATGAAACAACTGCCAATGCTATAACAATTAATATTGCACCTAATCCCCATCCAGGATTTGATTCAACCCATATTAAAAATTTATCACTAAAATCTGGTTGTATTAATCGGTCTTTGGGTTCCACAAAAATTAATTCCCAAAGTATAAGAATAAAAATTATACCAAGAATCAAAAAAGCCAATTGTTTCCCATCAACAGGTGCTTTCATTCGTGATGATACAGCTGAAAATGTTGTCGTAAAAATATTGCTATTATCATTATTGCTGTTGTTGTTATTTCTTCCTTTCTTCTTCTGCGTTTTATTGTTTGATGATGAATTATCATCATCGTCGTCATCATTCTTTTTCGATATTGATACTGACGTTTTTGTTTGTGCTTGGTGACCAATATCAATTATTTGAATCGCCTCATCATCATCGCCCATTGCAATATCATCGAACAACGATGATTCTGATGTTTCATGTTGTTGCATCGTTTCTTCCAATGGTAGAAATGGAGGTGCACTATCATTCCCCGATGATGTCGGTGGTTGTTGTTGAACCTGCTGATGTCGTTTCGACATGATCGATTTTATTAATAGTTAGAATTCAAAATGCTGCTGGTAGACAAGTTTGTGTTTGTTCATCGTTCGTTCATTGTGCATTGCGGCATTATTTCTGCATTTTCTTAATTCAATCGCGAGGAAAAGTTCTTCAATGAAGTCATTATGATTTTTGATTTTTGTCATATGAATATGGTATGTTTGGTATGTTTGTATCGGTATGTATGTAGTCCAGTCCCACTTGCGATTGCGACGTTTCATTTTTCTCATAAAAATTGATGCTGATTCATTTATTCATTGTTCATTCATTCCCATCATTCATTCATTTCACATCGCCGATCTCTTCTTGTCAACACCGTAAAGTATCATACTTGCTGTCCTTGTAGTCCTTCAAGTTTGAAAGTAACATTAGTAGTACAATACTAGATAGTTGCTATCACTAAAGCTACCAGCACAGAGTAGCTACTAGAGAGATCGGTTTACGTAACTGAATGAGGTAGCGAGCGAAATTTTAAAACTCAAACTTCAAACAAAAACAAAACAAATATGTCATTAGCATCCACATCATTATCTCTTATTAGAAATCCACACATTTTAGTACGATGGGCAGCTGGTGGATGGACATTTTTTGTTATTGAAAATGCAGTACTAAGTGAAAATCGTACATGGTTAATAGATTCACTTGGTGGTGATGATAATTATCATTTATGTTACGGAGTATGTTCAACAATTGCAACAGCATCTATCGGACTCGCATATTATAAAATTAGTAGAAAAACACCACCTATACCACCACAATTGGTACGAAGAATATCCAATCCTAATACTATGATAACAGCTTCTAATATCGGTTCATGGATATCTATGAGTATTGGTTTAATTATGGCATCTCAGGTAGCACCAACATTTCAGATACCCGTATCATATTCAGCACCAAAATCATCTGATGATAATGCTGATGTTGTTGTTACTGGGCCTACAAATGAAAATGAACAAAGTGGAATGAAATTTCAAGTTCGATGTCCATTTGATTTTGCAGATAAACGATTAGAAAAAGGTGATGGAGATTTCAGTATTCGTGGATTAGAAAGAATTTCACGTCATCCAGGACTATGGTCGTTTGGATTAATTGGACTGGGTCAATCATTTCTAGCACCAACTATCCCCCTTCAGATCTGGTGGCTGTAAGTGCTGCAAAACATACACTTTTTGCGTATATATACATCTGATGTTTTGAAATTGTGTCGCTTTTTTTCGTATATATATAATTTCTCATATTTGTTTTCTCATCTGACTTCTTTTAATAATAATACTTTAAATATGTATAGTGGACCGGCTTTTGTGGCATGGATGGGTGGTAACCACACAGATTCTCGTTTTAGACGAGGTATGGGTGGTACACTCCCACCTCAATACGAGTGTCAAACATCAAATATCCCTTTCTTGGCAATGATAACCGGAAAACAACATGGTGGCTTTGAAGCATTAGGAAATGAGATCAAACCTTTGAACGCAGCACTTGCGGTTGCAGCAAGTTCGATGTGGGTATTACGTAGGATAAAGCGATAATATATTTTGTTGATTTGTTTGGAATGATGAGTATATATTATCTCAAATGGCAGATGAGGTTGTAGAGAGTGCGGCCTAGTAGATAACATGACAACCATCAAATGACAAAATGATTACAAATTAAGATGTTAGAAGTGGAGACCCGTAACCAGAACAGCTAGGTTACACGAAGGACTACTAGCGCCGCTACTGCTATGCGTGCATTTTATTTTTTATCAGAGATTTGATCCACAGGATGTACCAATAATATAATTAGCATAATAAGCGTATCGAAAGTGCTGATTCGCTCATATTATTATATTATATCGTAATGCCTTGTTGCAGTCTTATTTTATTACAGATCATATTTTAAAAGATACAAAAAGTATTATATAGAAAATCACATCCTGAATTGAAAGACTATTTTTTTTGTTCGGCAGACTTGACTCTAAAATACCGTTGCTTAACATTAATATTTGATACTTTTAGAAGATAGCGAGACAGTAGTAGCACATGGATTGTATTATAACGTTGCTTCATATTAATATTGGGCACTTTTAGAATATAGCAGGACTTCGAGTCGAGGACTGTCGAGTCGTCAGTCTTATTTGAATGTAACATATAGTAGTAGTAGTAGTAGTATGTATGCAGGGCCTATATAAGTATCGTAGTACATGAATAGTAGTATGGCTGGTATATAGTACGATAATGCCCGTATTTTTCTAACAGTTTGAAAGCCGGCTCCTTCGAGATTCGTCTAGATATTCGTCAATATCTTCATCTGATAATCTATTGATTTCGATACGTAATCTTTCGCAAGTATCAGCCATAGAAGGTCTTTTGGGATTGCCCACGAAGCTTTCTCTAAGCATCGTACCAATGCTTGGACCCCATTCCTCTTTTATTTTTGGACGGACCCCACCTATGATAACCGCTTTTTCAAACATAGAATTTGTTTTAATATGATCGAAAGGTGTTTCGATGGCAAGAATCTGCCAACAAAGAATCGCGAAAGAATAAGTGTCTGCTGTTTCGTTGTAAGTTTTTTCCAAGAAAACTTCCGGTGCCATATACCGTGGAGATCCCGTATCACCAGTTAGGTTATACGTCCCATCACCGAGTTTCTTCCTTGGATCCAATTCTTTTGCAAGACCAAAATCGAAAATTTTAACATCCCCACGAACATCAAAACCGATGTTGTCCGGTTTGAGATCGCGATAAATGACACTGTAAATGAAATGAAATGAAATCAGGTTTAAAAAAAGGTGGGTCAGAAAAAACGGATCAGATGAATCATGGATATGATCATCCTTATCATTATCAGAAGAATATAAAAACAACCATACATACCTCATACCATGCAGGTAACTAAGAGCGCATGCAAGATCATATGCAACAGCTAAACGTTCTAACCAGAATGTAGTTTTTGCTGCTTTGGATTTGAGCAATTTCTTTAATCCACCACCTTCCTGTTTTTTCCATTTTTTCAATCTTGCTGGCATAATATCATACAATTTGTCCAGTAAAACAAAGAATCCTGATGTGAATGGACTTGCATCATCCATAGCTCTCATTTTAATAATATTAGAATGTCGTATGACAGATAAAAACCGTGCCTCAGTTGCTAAATCAACAACAGCATTCACATATAATTGAGGATCATCCTTGGACTTGTCTTGTACACGTTTAATCGCATAACGAAAATCTTTTCCTCTACGAATCGTATGCTTAGCCATAAAACCACGATCTTGGACTATATTATGAATATGATGTTCATCTGTTGTGTACATTATTCCTCCACCTCCGCCACCATTTTGTTGTGATGCCTCACCAGATTCTGATCCCAATAAAGTAATCTTCGCTACCTCATTAACTACACAAAATCCACCCCGACCCAAAACACGTCCCAGGCTCAGCTCTATTTTTTAAATTTAATTTAAAAGAAAAATATATGAAAAGAATGCAAATGATTTGGATTTGTTGTTAGGATATAATGGCAGTGACAATTAATTTTTGACAAGACGAGCAATCGAGATTAAAATATAATAAATCAAATTAAAATAAAATGGCCCGTCGTATCGTACCTTTTAATTTGAATTTTGGTATCCTCGCTTCGGCATTCGTATCGAGAAGAGCAGTACCTGTTGTCTTTTTTTGTACAACACCTTCCGCGACAGATAACAGATGCGACTCTGAAAATTCTCCTATTTTTTTATTACTCATTATTGGTCGGTCGTGTCGTTAGACAAATATATTACCAGTACATGTAATTGTAGTGAAGTTTTTATGTCAAATGGTCCGACTTCAAGACTGATGCCGACAAGCGAATATTAATGAATGCGCAATCATTCAATAGAAATTTAGTTTTGTCAAATTGAGATTGATTCTTCGTACATTGAGTACCGCTGTAAATTTACTGCTGTTGCTTCATTCAGGATGATCTTAAAAAATCTTACAGTATTCGAATTCCTCTTTAAAGTCTCATAACCAATTATTTTCGATTTTTACATAGAGGAAATGAGTGAAGTTCTTGAATGTTTTCGGCAGAGGGCCATTTACCCATCATCGGCCTATCAAGAATTATCACCTAATATTTAAGCTACCACTACTACTATACTAATAATTCATAAACTCTTACAATATTCTAATATTCATTCAATCATCATGACCATTGGAGCACTGATGAACAGAAAGGTCAGCCCATAAGATAATATTATTTACTGTACACTACTTTTAATGTAAAAATGGAATGCAGAGATGATATTATGCATACACATACATGTCATGTAGTAGTTGCAAGTTAAGAACACTTGTAACAAATAATGGGAAGGAGGTATACCATGTTGATTGGTTCTTTCTCTTGTTTTACCCCACCACTAAGGACTTCTCTTCTTTATGTCCCTGCCAAATAGGGGGTTCATTTTTTTCTATCTTGAATTCTCAAATTTTAGTGTGAGACTGTATGTACACAAGGCACAATAAGTCACGTGATCTTTTATGTGAAAAACAAAAATGTAAACGTCAAATATGCATGTCATGTCAACAATAAATAGCCTCCCATCCCTCCCCTTCTAGTCGACATTACAGTTATTGTATTGCCTATTAATAATCTGTATCTTACTACAATATACATAGTATATATCCGTTTGGTATGGACGGACAGCAAGTTCATATAATAAATACTAGCCTGACACTATGGCAGGTAAGTACATAGTTAGTTTTAATTTCAATTTTTGACACGTTTCGCTTTTTATCAAGAAATCTTGGGTGTTCCTTCACATCATCGCTACACACCTTTTAAGAAAGCGTTTGTTGGGTCATTACCAACGACACAAATTTAAAATAAAACATTTCACAAAACAACAAACAAATAATAATACAATCCTTTTTAATATCAACTATCAACATGAAACTCCTCATTAGTGCCATCTTTCTTGCTCTTATTGCTGCCGTAGCCGGGTAAGTCGACGATAATATAATATATAATACAATACATTAATTGTAGCCGCTACGCTGAACATAGATATCTGCAACTGAATAATTTTCATTCCGCGCCGCGACGACGAGAAAAATCTTCTGTAAAGATCCATCATCATGCCATGCCAAGTCGTGACTTGACTACAAAGTAAAAAGTCCAAATTAAAATTAAAATGAAAGTACAAATAATGCACTATCTATCTGCCTCTCACCTATTTCTTGTTTTGTTATTTTACACTTGTTTGAATAATTCCTTATATAGTGAAGCTGCTGTTACCAACAAAGTTTTCTTCGACATTGAAATCGATGGCGGTGAAAAGGGACGAGTAGTAATGGGTCTATTTGGTGATGATGTTCCAAAAACTGTTGAAAACTTTCGTGCATTATGTACTGGTGAAAAGGGTGTTGGAACATCTGGAAAGCCTCTTCACTACAAGGGATCGGGATTCCACCGTATCAGTAAGTTTTTCTTTTATTTATATCATTTCAAATTTATAATACAATATTGTGGTCATGCCCTTGTTTCTTTTACTTGTCGATGTCCATTTTTATTTTTATTAAATATATGTTTTCTCACTATGTTGTCACGCCCGTCACTCATTCCTACCTCTTTTGTTTTTGTTTTTTCGTTCCATAAAAATAAATTAATCCAGTTCCTAATTTCATGATCCAAGGAGGAGATTTCACCCAAGGTAATGGACGAGGAGGAGAAAGCATCTACGGAGAAAAATTCGCTGACGAAAACTTCAAATTGAAGCATGAAGGACCAATGTACTTGAGCATGGCAAACGCCGGACCAAACAGTAAGTTATTTTCTGTCTTGAATAAAATAAAATATTGTACATGACGCAGACCTAAACTCATCGTCCTTCCTCTTCCTTTAAAAAATAATAATCTTCTTTTACTATTTTTCAGCCAATGGATCTCAATTTTTCATTACAACTGTAAAGACCGCTTGGTTAGATGGCAAACACGTAGTATTTGGAAAGATCCTTGAGGGAGCAGATTATATCAAGACTGTTGAAGGCCAAGGATCGAGCTCTGGTACTCCTAAGACGAAGGTTACCATCGTTGATTCTGGAGAACTTTAAATGATTAATTATTTAATCTAAGCGAGCATAGTTTTCTAAAGTAATACAATAATTTCGTATGTTGAACGTAATATTTGATAATAATATGATGCAGTCATTGTATGGGAATTCACACTACGTTATAAACAATAGAACTATTTTAAGAAAATGATCTGACATATAAATAATAGCAAGGTAACCATCTTCATTCATTTATATTTGCTTATCAATAGCAATAATAATAGAGACTCCTGCTCTTGATACAATCTTTTATCTTTGCGATAAGGCGCAAGTATCGATAATAAGATAAATACGATATAATATAGTCAAATGCTCATGTTGTTGTTGTTGTTGTTGTTGTTGTAGATGGTAGTGTGTAGCAAAGGATAGATTTTCCCCACAAAAAATGACAACAAGATAAAAGGCCTTATTATTGAAAAATGAATAAGAAGAAGAATCAGTGGGGAATAGAAAAATCAACCACACTGCCAGCTGATCCAATTTGTGCCCATACATTTATTTTATTTTTGATCTTCTGGGATAATATATATCTCATTTTACAGCAGAGGTGAGCTTATATGGCATACAGTATGTCATATACATACAGGTCAGGGTAAGCAGCAGATAAGAGCAAGCCAAGCTTACAGATTCTAAATATTAGCTGCAGTTGTGGTA
>Ga0115007_10001095_pt1 | contig 17625 bp, 17 predicted proteins | sample ArcOceMetagenome_2_FD_87166 | JGI IMG/M metagenome (GOLD analysis project Ga0115007, IMG submission 87166) | Marine eukaryotic phytoplankton communities from Arctic Ocean - Arctic Ocean ARC135M Metagenome | ecosystem: Environmental > Aquatic > Marine > Oceanic | place: Arctic Ocean | collected... | reverse complement strand
TTTCAGCGAGATGCCGCCCGTGTCGAAGGTGATACCTTTACCGACTAAAACGTGAGGTTGCATGTCTGCATCGCCACCGTTGTACTTTACAACTATCAAGCGAGATGGCTCATCACTGCCACGACCTACTGAAAGTAGAGAGCCCATGCCGAGTTGTTCCATGGCGTCTTCATCAAGAATCTCACAGGTAACAGAATCATATTCGTTAGCCAGCTCAATGGCTTGTTTTGCTAAGTAAGAAGGTGTGCATATATTGCCCGGAAGGTTGCCTAGGTCACGCGCTACGTTCATGCCGTTAGCGATAGCCGATGCATCAACTAATGCGCCTTCACCTTCTTCTGTTGCGTCGTCCACTAGGTGGATCTCAAAACGTTCGATTAGGTATGGATCCGCTTTTTTGCTCTTGGTTTGATCGTATTGATATAACTCAGCGGTGGCTACTTGGGCAATTTGGCGCACCTGACGGTAGGTATCATCATGATCTGAAACTAGACCATCTAATGCGACTGTCACACCCGTTAAGTTGATGGTCTTAATCGCGCTTAAAATCGATTTAATAATTTTTTTCTGGTTGCGATCATGACGATCATCGGCTTTGCCTAGGCCTACAAGTAAGATGCGCTTAGCCGAGATGCCTGTTACTTTTTGCAGTAGTAGGGTTTCTGCTGTTTTACCTTTAATATCGCCGGCCGCTATCAAAGCGCTCATATAACCATTAGAGGCTTGATCTAATGCGGTAGCAGAGGGTGATAGTTGTGCGTCGGCCTCGATACCTACAACTAAACATTCGGTTTCTAGTGAGGCTACTGAACCATTAACAATTTCGAAATCCATGATCGCTCCAAACAAGACTTTACAGCGGCTTTGAGTGATAATGCCGTCCTAAGTTACAGGCAAAATCGGTTGCTTGGCACTATAAACTATTTCGCGTTTTGTTTCATAAGCGCTTTACGTAACTGGCTACTTGTTTTGATTATTTATCGATACCTATCTCGTCAGATTTTAATGAGCACCTTGGCGGTAACGGCCGTTCTTACGCTGGTGATTGTCAGCGGTCGACTTATTAAGTATTTAACTTATGCCGCAGCTGGAGAGCTATCTCCCGAATTTGTATTGCAGTCGGTCGTTTACCGCGTGCCCGGTATGTTGATGCTTATTTTACCATTAGGGTTGTTTTTGGGTGTTTTGCTTGCCTATGGTCGTATGTATTTAGACAGTGAAATGGTGGTACTCCAAGCGGGCGGGGTAAGCCCCAAGCGGTTAACTGGCTATGCGTTAGGTGCGGCATTAGGTGTGGCCTTATTGGTGGCTTTTTTAGGCATGTATGGGTCTCCGTATGCGTGGAAGCAGATGGATATTTTGTATCAAAAGCAAAGTGAGGCGAGTGAGTTGGATATGCTAACGGCGGGGCGATTCCAAAGTTTCTCTGGTAGCAATCGTACTATTTATACCAGCGGCGCTGAAGGCAGCGATGCGTTGGGGCTTATTTTTGTTTCGGAAAGTGATGAGAAAACAGGGAAGATTAGTGTAGTGATGGCTGATTCTGGCCGAAAAGTAGATGAGAAAAATAGCGATACACGCTATATCGTGCTTGAAGACGGTGTTCGTTATGCCGGTGTGCCAGGTGAAGCGAATTACCAGGTGGTCAGTTTCAATGAGTATGGCTTCCAGTTGCCTCCTTCTAATTTACGTAAACGCAGTGCTGATGTGAACGCCCTCACTATTAATGAATTAATGACTGGGGATTCGCTTAAGTATAAGGCTGAGTTGCAATGGTTATTATCCCTGCCTTTTTTGGTGTTGATCATCACTATGATTGCCGTACCTATGGCTAAAACAAACCCTCGCCAGGGCCGCTATGCTAAGCTCGTCCCTTCGATTCTGCTTTATATGTTGTACCTTACGCTACTGACGTCCGCCAAGGGAAAAATGGAAGACGCAGATCTACCTATTTTCTCTTTATGGGTTATTCACGGTGCTTTCTTGCTGTTAGCGCTCTCGATGCTATTTGCCGCTCCTGTTTGGGATAGCCTTCTCAATCGTCTACCGTCCATTCCCTCTTTAAAACGAGGTAAAGCCTAATGCTTACTCGGTTGGATCGTTATGTCGCAACACAGATACTATCCGCAGTTTTTGTTATTTTGCTGGTGGTCGTTGGTTTAGATATTATCTTTGAGTTTGTCGATCAGGCTGCAGATTTAAACGAGCGCTACCAAATCAGCGATTTACTTTATTATCTGGGTTTGCGTATCCCTAGCCAATTATATGAATTTATGCCGTTAGCTAGCTTAATTGGTGCGTTGGTTGGTTTAGGTATGCTGGCAAGCCATAGCGAATTAACGGTCATGCGAGCAGCGGGTATATCCATTAGCCGTATCGTCGTGTCAGTTTTAAAACCCGCTTTGTTTTTAGCGGTGGTTGCATTGCTGCTTGGTGAGTTTGTTGTCCCTAAAACAGAGCAAATAGCAGAAAGTTCGCGCGCCCTAGCGCAGTCTGGCGGGAAGGCTTTACAGTCCAAGCATGGTATTTGGCATCGTCAAGACAACGAATTTATACATATCAATGCTGTGGACTTGGAAGGTACTATTTATGGTGTAACACGGTTTAAATTTGATGATATGAACCGCTTAATAGGTACCAGCTTTGCCGAAGAAGGTGTGTTTTCTGGTGATGGATGGGACCTAAAGCAAATACAAAGTACTCAATTGTTTGATGATCGTACGCAAGTCGATCAGCAAGCAGCGGAACATTGGGTGTCAGGTTTAACGCCAACGCTGTTATCAGTTATCGTCGTTGAACCTGTTGATCTATCGATCAGCGGTTTGTGGTCATATACCCATTATTTGGGTGATCAAGGGTTAAATGCCACACAGTACAAGTTGGCCTTCTGGAGTAAAGTGCTGCAACCAGCGGGTATATTAGCCTTGGTTTTGGTGGCTATTTCGTTTGTATTTGGCCCTTTAAGAAGTGTCTCTGTGGGGCAGCGCGTGATTGCTGGCGTAGTGGTCGGGTTGATCTTTAAATTCTCACAAGATCTGCTATCGCCTGCCAGTGCCATTCTTGGATTTACGCCGTTACTCGCTTCATTAATCCCGATTGTCATCTGCTTCTTAGTCGGTCTTATCTTATTGCGGCGAGCGAGTTAGGCAATAGCGGTTACTTATTTTTTGTTACGCTTAGGTAAAACGACTACACGTGTGCCTGAAAAACGATCATGCCAAGTGAGGTGTTCATCGTTTAAAAGCATAACCCAGTAACCCAAGCCTACGCAGGCGATTGAGAGTATTGCACTAAAGAAACGAATTAAGGATTGAGTCCAGCTCAGAGTATACCCATTAACGGTTTGAACTCGCAGTCGCCAAGCCATCATCCCTATCGTTTGGCCTGAACGAGTCCAGAAATACGCGTTAAACAAGAACACGGTTAAGAACAAGGATGTGTTGTAAAACGGCCCTGATACGGCTTGCCCGCCATTGAATCCAATCCATGCTGCACTAACACAAAATAGCAATCCAATCATGACTAATAGATCGTAGATTAATGCGGCTAATCGTTTTGCTAAGGAGGCTTGTTGAATGTCGGTTTGGTCTAACGGGCGTGGCATCATGGTTTCCATTATAAGGAACAACAGCGATATTTAAATATCGCTGTTGAGGGTAGTTAAGGCGTTATATAGCACTTAAATTAGCACAAGGTTAGTGTGCTGGATTTATTTTTTACAGCTAGATATCCCGAATGGGACATAGAGTGGGCACCAGCCAAGTAAAGCGGTAGCTAAGGGTACAAGCCCAATCACCCCAAACCATGATTGGAAATAAATGCCTGCTGCAATAATGCATAAGCCAATAATAATACGTGCGATCCTGTCTACTTTTCCTACATTGCATTTCATAGTAAGTACCTATCCATGTTGGTAGTTAATAGCCATTCACCAACGTTTTATTGGGGCGGCTATTTAAAGGGCTTTACATAGTCTTCTGCATATTCATTAGCCAGTGAGTTTGCTTCAGCCATTTGTGAGTCTTGCAGCTTCATCAGTAAGCGACTTTCTATGGCTTTGGCAGTTCGGTTGCCAAGTTCAGATGCATTGTGCATCCACGCATACGCAATGATATCTTGTTCATGACTGTTATCTATTCCGTACCCGTTTGAGTAAAGAGTACCTAAGTAGAACATGGAGTCGGTGTAGCCTTGGCGGGCGGCAATACGATACCAACGTTCGGCTTCTTCAAAATTTTGTTCTACGCCCGTACCAAAATTATAGCTGCGGCCTAGGTTATGCTGTGCAGCGATCAATCCTTGTTCCGCAGCTTGTTTATAGAGCTCGAAAGCTTTATCTGAATTGCGTTCAGCGCCGTACCCAAACTCGTACATTTCACCTGCGCGGTTTTGCGCTGACGGGTTGCCTGCTTGAAGTTGGGGGGCTAATCCGTTTAGTTCAATGCGATACGCTTTATTTTTGAGTGCACGTAGGCTGTTAACACTGCCGATATGGCCAACACGAGCGCCGCGATCGTATAGCTTTTCTGCCAATGCTATATCTTGATCGACTCCCCAGCCATTTTCGTAAAGTTGTCCCATCAGGTTAAGGGCGTCAGTGTTCCCTTCTTTAACCAGAGGTTTCAATTGGCTTAAAGCCGTGGAGTAGTCTTGCGATTTTATGGCGTGCTCGGCGGCTGTTATGCTGGCTGCCATGCCTGAAAATGATTGCAGTCCGATCACTAGGCCAGCGATAGCCAGTAACGATTTTTTGTTCATGTCAGGATCTACCTTACCGTTTGTCTGGGTATAAACCGCGTCAGTATACATAGGCGATTATAGTGTAGAAATAACACCTTAGTTTTTAGTTGTCTAAAGTGTCATTCAGTATAATTTAGATAATGCTAATAAAGCAGATTTTAACGAAAAAAATAGTACAACGCAGCTCTATTAGCCTGTGTATTGATGTCGATTAAGTTTTTCTAATCTTTTCGTTGTGGGCTAAGTAGTTCGATCATATAACCGTCTGGGTCTTTCACGAACGCTAGGATTGTCCCTGAATTACTATTCTTCATGGGTCCAGCTTCGCGGACGATATCACCGCCACGCGCTTTGATTGCATCACACGCTTTGTAGACATCATCAACCTCAATAGCGATGTGGCCATAGGCGTTGCCAAGGTCGTAACTGTCGGTATCCCAGTTATGGGTTAACTCCAGAGCCGCCTCTTTGGATTCAGGACCAAAACTGATAAAGGCGAGGGTGAAGCGTCCTTCAGGGTAATCGTTTTTACGCAGTAACGTCATACCCAGAACCTCAGTGTAAAAGGCGATGGATTTATCAAGATTAGTCACGCGTATCATGGTGTGGAGTATGCGCATTCTTGTTTCCTATCAATAAAGTGTTATAAAAAGCACGGTGTATTTGCTGAAATCGGTTTAGCGTGCTTTAGTATAACCAAGTACACCTAAAAGATGTGCACTAGGGGAGGTACAACACTATGTTTCAGGATATGAGTAAAAAAATGACCGAATCAATGGGGCCTTTTAAAGCATTAATCGATATACAAACCAAAATGTTGGAGGAGTTGACTCGCCACCAAATGGATTGTACTAATTCGTGTATCGAGGCAACTATTCAGCAAACTAAAGAGCTGACAAAGTGCCAAACACCTAATGATTTAGTGACATTGCAGCAGGCTTATGCGAAAGACTTAGAAGAAACGCTCAATAGCGCTAGCGCACACAACATGAAAGCGTTACAAGAAGCACGCGAAGAAATTGAGAAAATTACAAAAGAAGGCTTCACTGGATTTGTGCCTAAGTAAGAGTAATCGGTTCTATTCGTATTAAAAGCAGCATTAAGCTGCTTTTTTTATGTCTGTTCGTTGGGTGATTTAGTGTAAATATTGACGTGGTGTTGGGAACCTGTCGCTTAGGCAGAAGTCTGTATTTTAAGAAGCTTACATGTTAGTTATTGTTAATGGTGTGCGGATACTCATTAACATGAGCGTCTAAGCGCATAGAAGGAAAAAGTCGAGCAAAGTGAGCGCTTTGAACGCCTTGGGCTGCGTTGTTGGCTGAAGGCTATAATAAAAAGCGACCTGTTTTAATAATACAGAAAGGAAGACCGTGATTATGAAAAAGCCGCTGCTAACCGCCGCTGCAGCCTTGTTGCTGAGCACAACGACAATGTCATTTGCTGATGATATTGAAGATGCGATTGAATATCGTCAAAGTGTATTTACCGCGATAAAATATCATTTTGGCCCCATGGCTGGAATGATCAAAGGTAAAATTGATTATGATCCTGCCGCGTTTACTTTGCATGCCGAACGTGTTGCGGCGTTAGCTAAAATGCCTGGCGATGGTTTTATCGAAGGGTCAGATAAAGGTGATACTGAAGCGCTACCTGTTATCTGGGAAAAGAAAGGTGAGTTTGATGAGCATCTGATGGCTCTGGCAGATAATACATCCGCATTATGGGAAGTATCCAAAACGGGCGATCTGAATCAGATCAAGCCTGTTTTTGGTGAAGTAGGCAAAACCTGTAAAGGTTGTCATGATGATTTCCGAGCAGACTAAATAGTAGTGTAACTGGATGCTGTTGATGAGTTAATCGATTGAAGTATTATATGTATAAACGGGCTAAAGCCCGTTTTTTTATGGGTATTTTCGATGCTTGAAAACGGGCAGGGTTAACCCAGTTGCAGTAAACTATAAACCGCAGCAAACGCCAGCACCACTGTAATGCTAATTCTAATAAAAGGCTCTTTTATAGAGACGGCATTTGGGTTACGTGTTGTTTTGTTACCTGTGATCATGGCTTTAACCAGCTTATCCCGCTTAAAGATGGCGTGGATCAGTACCGCGAATACATGTAAGCCAATGCAGGCCAGTAGGATGTTGAAATTTAGTTTGTGAATACTGGTTAGAATGCCGGCAATATCGCTGGGGATAAGTGGGTACAAAGGCCCTTCTGTTAAAATATCATCGGTTGAAAATAGACCGGTAGAGGCTTGAAGAAAGACCAGTAACAGTAGAATAAATACCATCCATGATCCAAGCGGATTATGGCTAAGGTACTGCTTCTCACGCCCTACTAAAAACAGCGCGGCATATTTTATTGTTACGAACGGACCTGTTAAAAAAGCGCCAAAGCGGGCATAGCGACTGCCAATAAACCCCCAAATGACACGATAAATAACCAAGCCTAGCATGAGATACCCCACATACATGTGCCATGTCATGATGTTGCCGCCTGTTTCGCCGGAGTACCATAAAAAGCCGATGCCAACAACCAGTAGCCAGTGAAGTAGGCGTACAGATATATCCCACACTTTAACGGTTCGTTCTGGTTGCTCTTTGATTGGTTTACGTGCTTTTTCTGAGGAGCTGACCGAGCGAATATCAGCTGTAATTCCTGTTAGTTGGGGGTCTTGTGGGGTATTGCTCATGATAGCGGCACTCCGTTGTCTCATGATCTAATGATCGAGTCTATCTTGTCATTCTGGGTAAGTTGCTCTTAGTCGTCGGTGTGCTGATCACTGAGCCCCTACTTCTGAGAGGGGCATAAGATACTGCATATGGCTATGAGTGCAAGTAACCTATTTCATTTGTCTTATTTCAGGTGAGTCGGTTCCTAATTGGGTGTGCGAATCGGATTAAATAGGGCGATTTTGTGATTAATTTTAGAGAGAGGTGCTGATTCCTTCTACAATGATTTAAAGCGGCGCTCGGATCGGTTAAAATATGCGCCCTTTTGAATGTGGCGAGTGTTGAGCAAAGCGATGGAAGTCAATCCAATTATCCTAAACCTAAAAGATATCGGTGAGCGCACTCAAGCGTTGTACACCTATCTGGATTATCCAGCCAAAAAAGAGCGTCTGGAAGAGGTCGAGCGTGAGCTAGAAGACCCTACGGTATGGAATGACCCTGAAAATGCTCAGAAGCTGGGTAAAGAACGTTCAACACTCGAGATGATCGTTAAAACGCTTGAAGAGCTCAAGTCGGGCGCGGTAGATACGCGCGAACTGCTAGATATGGCGGTTGAAGAAGACGACGAAGACACCGTTGAATATGTTGAGGCTGAGGTTGCTAGCTTAATGGCTAAATTAACCACGCTTGAGTTTCGTCGTATGTTTGCCGGTGAGAATGACCCGAATAACGCCTTCCTCGATATCCAGTCTGGTTCTGGTGGTACTGAAGCGCAAGATTGGGCCAATATGGTCCTGCGCATGTTTTTACGCTGGGGTGAAGATAAAGGCTTTAAAACGGAATTGATCGAAGTATCTGACGGTGAAGTTGCGGGCATTAAATCAGCTACTATTAGCTTTCAAGGCGAGTATGCGTTTGGGTGGTTACGCACCGAAACAGGTGTGCATCGTTTAGTGCGTAAATCACCATTTGACTCGGGTGGTCGTCGTCATACTTCTTTCTGTTCGGTGTTTGTATCCCCTGAAATTGATGACAACGTCGATATTGATATTAACCCGGCAGACTTACGTATTGACGTGTATCGGGCATCGGGTGCTGGCGGTCAGCACGTTAACCGAACTGAATCGGCGGTACGTATTACCCATGGTCCTTCCGGCATCGTTGTACAAAGCCAAAGCCAGCGTTCGCAGCATCAAAACAAAGATACTTGTATGAAACAATTGCGTGCGAAACTTTACGAAATGGAAATGCTTAAACGTAGTGCTGCCGCACAAGAGTTAGAAGACTCTAAAGCTGATATAGGCTGGGGTAGTCAGATCCGCTCTTACGTCTTAGATGACCAGCGTATTAAAGATTTACGGACCGGCGTACAAACCTCTAACTGCGATAAAGTCCTAGATGGCGACTTAGACCAGTTTATAGAGGCAAGTTTAAAAGCCGGACTTTAACCAACAACGAAAGCGCTTTTGCGCTACTGGCCGGCTGAACGGTCTTCTGTTTAGCCGTGCTAATACTTTGAATAATGAAAGGTTCTTAATTGATGTCTGATAACACTCAGAAGCAAGATGAAAATCGCCTAATCGCAGAGCGTCGTGAAAAACTAAATGCGCTGCGCGAAGCGGGTAATGCGTTCCCTAACCAGTTCCGTCGTGATAGCTACGCCCAAGATCTGCAAGATCAGTATGGCGAAAAGACTAAGGAAGAGTTAGAAGAGGCGGGCATCAAAGTAAGCGTTGCTGGTCGTATCATGCTGAACCGCGGTGCCTTCATGGTATTGCAGGACATGACTGGCCGTATCCAGCTATACGTCAATAAAGAATCTCGCCCGTTTGCTAAAAGCTTAGACTTGGGTGATATTGTTGGCGTCACAGGTGTGTTACACAAGTCAGGTAAAGGCGATTTATACGTCGATCTAGGCGAATATCAATTACTGACTAAGAACTTACGTCCATTACCTGAAAAACATAAGGGTTTAACGGACACTGAGCAGCGTTACCGCCAGCGTTATGTTGACTTGATTACGAATGATGATTCGCGCCGTGTCTTCGAAATCCGTTCTAAAATGGTAGCTGGTATTCGTAGCTACCTAGCTGATCGCCGTTTCGTTGAAGCAGAAACGCCGATGCTACAAGTTATTCCCGGTGGTGCAACGGCTCGTCCATTTGTCACGCACCACAATGCGCTTGATATGGATATGTACCTGCGCATCGCACCTGAGTTGTACTTGAAGCGTTTAGTTGTGGGTGGTTTTGAGCGCGTATTCGAAATTAACCGTAATTTCCGTAACGAAGGTTTATCGACGCGTCATAATCCAGAGTTCACTATGCTTGAATTCTACCAAGCGTATGCAGACTACAAGGATTTGATGGACCTAACAGAAGACATGTTGCGCACGTTAGCCATGGATGTGTTGGGTTCAACTACGTTGACGTATCAAGGTAATGAGTTTGATTTAGGCCAGTCGTTTACGCGTATCAGCGTGTACGACTCAATTCTCAAATATAATCCTGATCTTACGGCGGCAGATATTGATACGTTGGAAGCTGCTCGTGCGACCGCTGAAAAATTGGGTATCCACCTAAAAGACGGCTTTGGTCTCGGTAAAGTTCAGATCGAAATTTTTGAAGAGACGGTTGAGCATCTATTGCAGCAGCCTACGTTCATTACTGAGTATCCGGCTGAGGTGTCACCATTAGCACGCCGTAATGACCATAACTCATTTATCACTGATCGCTTTGAGTTCTTCATGGGTGGTCGTGAAGTAGCGAATGGTTTCTCCGAGTTAAATGACTCAGAAGATCAGGCTGAACGCTTCCGTCAGCAAGTAGCGGATAAAGACGCGGGCGATGATGAAGCAATGCACTATGATGCTGATTACATCAATGCGTTGGAGTATGGCTTACCGCCAACAGCGGGTGAAGGTATCGGGATTGACCGTTTGGTGATGTTCTTTGCCGATTGTGATTCGATTCGAGATGTATTGTTGTTCCCAGCTATGCGTCCTATCGCTGCTAAATAGTTATCTATTAGCTCGATTGACTCTACTAAAAAGACCGCTTATGAGCGGTCTTTTTTATGGCTGTTATTAAGGACGATGAGTCGCATTATTATCCGTAGTATCGCTTGATTCGAAATCGTCAGGTCGATCATTAATATGCATGGATATACTGTCGTCTAAATTATCTGAATCATGGAGGATATCGACAACATCAGAAGCCATTTCAGGAACAGTTTCTACGACAGCTGCGGCGATGTCATAGGCTTGTTCAGGATGATTCTCTGCGAAGTGAGTCACGAGCTCGGTTGCTGACTCATGGTAAGCTTCTAAGTCAGCTGGACGCATCTCTGAGGTATCCACTGCAGCCGTATCATCTTGTTCTTCGGTGGTGTCTATTGCTGATGTGGGTGCTGAGTTGCTCGGTATATGCTGAATAATCGCTGTAACGATATCGGATAACTCGTTCGGACGATTCTCGCTTAGCCATTGGACAAGCTCAGTCGCTTGTTCGGGGGCGTTGTCGGCTAACGCTTCAGCAATCTCGAGACTCAATGAGGGCGCTGCTCGAGTGATTGATGCGAATAGCCGGCCTACATCAATATCATCTACTTGAGCGAGGGCTGTGTAGAGTTCAGCCGCTTTTTCAGGCGAGCTTTGAGCGAGTTCTTTTACCATACGCACCGCTGCCCCCGGGTTACTTTCCGCAATAGTAATCGCTACTTGGGCTTCAAGGCTGTTAGGTATCTCGTCTTCTTGGTGAGGAATACGTGGGTCAAGATCGTATAAGCCACTACCAACATCGGTATGCATAACAAAGCCTTCCTGTTCGCTTACAGGGAGCGATGGGCGAGTTCGCATGCGATACACTACAAATAGTAACAACGCCAGTTCAAACGTCGCTAAAAAACCAAAGAGTGCATCACTTCCCCAAATCTCCATGGCTTTAGATGAGGAAATAGGCCCGACTATGCTACCGATGGCATAGATACTTAGGAGCCCACCCATGGCAGCCGCCATATCTGAGGTGCGTACCTTATCAAACGTTTCAGAAATGCTCATTGGGTATAAACAAGAGAACACGCCGGTAGAAATCCCTGTCATTACCATCATGAGTACAATAGCGTTGTAGTTAGCTGCAATTGGAATGGTTATCGTTGTTAGTATGTTAATAACGAGCAAGCCAAACAAGAGTGTGCGTCGATCGAGCCTGTCCGATAACATCCCGATGGGAAGCTGAAGTAAAAAAGCACCTAATACTGCTGAGGCCATAAATACCGATAGCATGAAGCCTGTGATCCCATGGTCCCCTGCAAAAACAGGTAACAAGTTCATTATAGATCCGTATAGCACACCGCCAAAGCAGCAGGTAACCGCGCCTAAAGGGGATATTTTCAAAATCTGTAATAACGACATACCGTGTGTTTCTTGCACCACAGGCCCACTGCGTCGGCTCATTGCTAAAGGTACTAAACCCATAGCGAGCAGCATCGCTGCAATGGTAAAGAGTGTAGGGGCTTCAGGCGGCGCGATATTTAATAAAAACTGACTACAGAATATCGCTGCCATGATTGTTATTTGGCTAGTGGCTAGCATGCGTCCACGTGTTTTCTCTGTGGCTGCGTAGCTTAGCCAGCCGTCAATGACAGCGAACGAGCAAGCAATGCAAAAACCCATTAAGCCACGCATAGCGGCCCATACCCAGACATTCATTGTTAAGCTGCAGGCTAAAATGGCAATCGCACTTAACGCCGCACTAGCGGCAAAAATACGGATGTGCCCTACGCGTGCAATTAAGCTGCGGCAATAGAGCCCCCCTAGTAGCATACCTACAGCATACATGGCGAGGACTAAGCCGATGATATCGGTTTCAATACCTTCTATACCCATACGGACCGGTAGCAAAATGCCTATCAAGCCGAAACCCGACATAAGAATAAAGCAGCTAATAAATAGCGAAACAAGAGGGAGAAGGGTGACTATCACAAGAGTCCTTTATTAAATCGAGCTGGAAAAAATGGCCACACTAGGGATCTAGTACCTATGTGTCAATCTATCATAGCTATGTCAACAGAAGGTTATTTTAAAAACAATGTTTACGTTGATTCATCAGGTATTATAAAGCGGGGTAGAAATGTAACTGTAAGCTCCTATTCTTGTAAAAATAGGGGCAGTATTTAGGTATGGTTATTAATAAAACACTAGGCGTAATAAGATTTCGTTCAAAGGGTACAAAATAAATACCATGTCAGATGAAATAAGAAGTTTGCAGCAAGCGAATTTATTCGTTGAGCCGGAGGATGGATTACAGGTGACTCGTTTACCCGATAATTTGCAGATCGAACTACCTGCCACGTGGGCACCTTACTTGTCTAGTGAACTCAGTAAACCGTATATGGGGGAGTTATTGTCTTATCTTGTGGCACGCAGTAAGCAGGCGCGCATTTACCCGTCTGTTAATGATTGGTTGAGAGCGCTTGATATTACACCGCTGTCTAAAGTGAAGGTGGTTATCATTGGTCAAGACCCGTACCACCAGCCTAATCAAGCGCATGGTCTTTGTTTTTCTGTTAAAAAAGGAGTTAAAACGCCGCCTTCGCTCGTTAATATTTACAAAGAACTCTCCTCTGATTTAGGTATTGAACCATCGCGCTATGGCTTTTTAGAATCATGGGCTGAGCAGGGCGTGTTGATGTTGAACAGTGTACTGACCGTTGAAGACTCAACGCCCAATGCACATAAAGATAAGGGCTGGGAACGCTTCACGGATAAGATTATTGAGGTCGTTAGCCGAGAATCGGAGCATGTCGTTTTTCTTTTGTGGGGCAGTTATGCACAAAAAAAAGGAGTGGCGATTGATAAGAGTAAGCACTGTATCCTAAAAGCCCCGCACCCATCACCCTTGTCAGCTCATCGCGGCTTTTTAGGGTGCAAGCATTTCAGTCAAACAAATGCCTATTTAGCGTCGCATGGTATTGAGCCAATAGAGTGGAGATTAGCTATTTAGGATGGGTACTCTTAAGTATTCGGATGTTATCGCGTTTATCAATAGTCACTCTTTTCTAATATACGTAACCTGTGCTTGATCACGATGACAAAGAGAGGAATAACTCAGAAATATACGTTTTTACCCATAGTGTTTGTTATTGATCAATAGGAGGGTATCTAAAAAGCTATTGAAGTGGCTTCGGGAGTCCGTCTCTACTGAATATTTATTATGAAAGTAAATGCTGACCTCTACGTTGTTGTCTTTGAGCGTCACTGTGTAGCCATCGATACTACTGTTTGCTCGCATACCATCGAGCAGGTAGTCATCACCGATTTTTTCACCATATTGGGTGATTTTAAAGAAGGCTTGTAACGCCGTTTGTATATCCAGTTTGTGATCCATCGAGCCCACCTATTTCTGTCACTAAAACCTATATCACTTAATCACATTGAATTTAGACAATGTAAATGGGGCGATGTGCACTTTCTATCGAAGTTTTTAGGCGAGTGCGTATTGATAGGCGTCTGAGATGAAAAGCACACCGAAGTGTGCTTAGCTAATATGAGCATTTTTCGTTACTTAACGCTTGGCAACAAACAACTCAGGATCTAGTTCATACGGTAGAGGCCGCAAGGTTAAAGGTGTGCCATCTGCTAAGGCTAGCGGGTGTTCATCGGCTTGTGATTTAGTAATCACGGCTAATAAATGCACGGTATTTTGATCGGCGCGCGCTACGCTGACGATTTGGCCTATATTGTCTTTGGTTGCTGTGTTTATAGCATCACCACTTGTCGGTAATGTGTCAGTTTCAGCAGAAAGTAAATACATCGGCTTATTGAGTTTGCCCCTGTGCTGCAATCGAGTGACAATTTCTTGCCCTGTATAGCAACCTTTAGTGAAGCTAACGCCCTTGAGTGCTTGTAAATTGGTCATCTGTGGGATGAAGGTTTCTTGGGTATGAGCATCCACTTCAGGAATACCCGCATCCACTTCTGTTAACAACCAGTCGTTAGTGGTCCCTAATGGTGCTCTATCGGTCAATTTTTTAAGGACTGCTTCGGCGTCTTCTGCCGGGACCCACAATTCGTAACGATTGCCCGGCTCGCTATCAGCCACAGGCACTTTAACGGCGATGAGGTTGCCCGTTTTTACGGTGCAATCCACTTCAAGCGGGTTGCCTTCCAGTAATTGTTCGACCAGCGCGTCAGCTCCCGGGCCTAATAAGCCAAAACCTAGCCAGTTCTCAGATTCATCGACGGCTTCTGCTTTGGAGAACATAATATATTTTTTCAGGGTTTGTAGGCCTAAGTCGAAGGCTTCATGGTGCAGGCGTAGTAAAAAGCCGCCTTCAACGGCGATTAAGCGATACAGGGCGATCATGCTACCTTTGATGGTGCAGTGCGCTCCCAATCGGCTGCCATTCGCACTGACTTCGCGCATGTCGCAGGTTAATTGGCCTTGTAAAAATTTTTCTGCATCGGGGCCTAAAACTGAAATAGAACGTTGATGAGTTAGCGGCACGATACGGGTATTACTGTCGACCTCAGAGGTAGAGATGACTATGCGCTGATCGTCAGACAGGGTGACATTGTAAGGTGCTAACAGGGTTGTCCATTGGTTCATGACATCATCCTAAATAAATAGGCAGTGCAAGCGGATCGAGCGATGCTCTAGACTGGCTTGCTCTGCTATAAACCCACGAATTATGCGGGGCCTGATTCTAGCGTATCGGATTACGCGTGTTCTAGTGGCGCATCCGTTGATGTTTCAGTGCTTGTATCCGTGTCGAGATCAACAGGCATTGAAGCGATACGCTCACCTAATTTGACCGGTGATTCGGCTTTCAGTTGTTCAACCCAGCTAATCGCATCGGGCCCAAACAGTAAAACTACGGTTGACCCAAGCTTGAATCGCCCCATTTCATCACCTTTGTCGATGATGATTGGATCACTGATTTGCGGCGTAAAGTGAGTCAATACCGGTTTTTTAATGACGGGTGCCTCTTGTCCGCTCCATACCGTTTCGATACCTGCCACTACCATTGCGCCTACTAATACCATGGCCATCGGGCCTGCTTCGGTATCAAAAATAGTGACTAGGCGCTCATTGCGTGCAAACAGTTGATCTACATTTTCAGCGGTTGTTTGGTTAACTGAAAACAGATCCCCAGGAACGTAAACCGTTTCAATCAAGGTGCCTTTGATCGGCATATGCACACGATGATAATCACGTGGTGATAGATATATGGTGGCAAAGTAACCATTTTTAAAGGGGGTCGCTAGATGTTCGTAGCCGCCTAATAACGTTGATAGGCCATATCCACGGCCTTTTGCTTGAAAAATACGACCATGATCGATATTGCCTATTTGGCTAATCGCGCCGTCTGCAGGGGAAACAATACTAGCAATTTCGTGGTCGATTGGGCGCACATCATCTTTTAATGCACGCGTGAAAAAAGCATTAAAGCTTGGGTAATCCGTCGGCTCTTCAATGAGAGCATCCTGCATGTTAATGCGGTACTTCTTAGCAAACTGGGTAATAAAGGTGTTTTTTACCCAGGGAGTCGTGCAGTCGGCAATTTTACCTACTAGGCGTGATAATAAATGTTGTGGAACGATATGTTGAAACAGAATAAAGAGTTTGGTTTTCAAACCGGTTTCTCCAAAGAGCCTGAATGGCACACATAAGCTATGTTATGCGTGCGTTAATGTAGAGAGCTGTTAATGTATCAGTATAAGTGAAGGTCTTATGTCGTTTACTCGACTGGTGTGTCCGGTAAGTTACCCCACTCAAACCAAGACCCGTCATAGCAACGCATATCGTTAACGCCAGCATATAAGCCAGCAATATACGTCAGCCCTGAACGGCGATGCGTTTGGCAATGTGTTACTACTGGCAGGTGGATATTGATACCCGCCGCTTCAATCTGATTTCTGATGATGGCTGGAGATAGTAATAAGGCGGGTGCATCATGCGCGAGAACATCAGTCCATTCTAGCCACTTGGCTCCAGGGATATGTCCTCCTTTTAGAGCATTGACGACTTTACTGCCTAGATATTCATCGTGACCACGGGCATCCCACACACTGATGTCTCCTAGTGCGCTATGTTTTTCAATATAACGATGATCAGCCAGTAACGGTGTTTCTGCATGGCTAACTGTGAGTGAAGAGGGTGTGGCTGTGTTGATGGTTTGCTCTACCGGAAAGCCTTCAAGTCGCCATGCATCTAAATGGCCGTTTAGGAATGAAGCATTAAATAGACCACAGCAATGCATGGTCCAGATAAATCGTCCAGCCCACGGTCCTTTTTGATCATCATAAACCACAACGTGAGAGTCTGGAGTGATGCCCGCATCGGAAAAAAGCGTTGATAGCTGGCTATCCGTGGCAATTTTATTAGGGACGGGCTGTTGGCCGCAGAGCATGAGGTTTGGCTCAATGCGGATGGCACCGGGAATATGGCTGGCTTGATAGTTAGTTTCAGATGACAGATCAATAACGATCAGGTTCGGTTGATCAATGGCTTTAGATAGTTCGACGGCATCGATTACCAGTGGCAATTCCATGGTTTATTCTCATCGTGGACTGGAAAATGATCATAACGATTTGTTGATCTTGTCTCAATGGTTAGCGTGAATTGCTGTAGTAGAGTTACAACGCTCGCAGTGCTCGGCTGGCGGTCGAGCACAGTTGACGAAATTGCTCGTGCTGAAATTCCGTCAAGGCTGTCGGATTGTCCCCGCCGTCGGCATAGATTACAGCGATAGGCTTGTCGTCTTTGAAGATAGACATGATTAGAATGTCTTGTTGGGGGATAAGCTGTGCATAAGGTTCTGACATTAATCGTTCGTACTGTGCTCTATTGCTCTGTTTTATCCATACACAGGTAGGCTTTTCGCTGAGCTTTTTAAATAGCCCTGGCGTGCTGATATCTAACTCATAACTGGCGAGTGGATCTGTTTTCTCCATACCAATAGCTTGTGCTGCTCTTACTGTGTGAAGTTTGGTATTAATTAGGCTCAGTATAATGCGTTGTAGACCTAAGCCTTGAGAAAGTCCTTGGAGTAAACCGCCTAAAATATGTGACGGTTTGGTATACAAATGATAACCGTCTCGGAACCTATCCATCACCACATTGTATTTACCTTGGTCTAACTGCTCATCAGAGTGGCTAGGGTGTGCTCTAAAGTTATTGGTTGGTGCGGCCTTTACAGGTTCCGGGGT